>Ga0307990_1000099_pt1 | contig 82048 bp, 69 predicted proteins | sample EllFjometagen129_FD_203168 | JGI IMG/M metagenome (GOLD analysis project Ga0307990, IMG submission 203168) | Marine microbial communities from Ellis Fjord, Antarctic Ocean - #129 | ecosystem: Environmental > Aquatic > Marine > Unclassified | place: Southern Ocean | collected 2014-10-08
CGCTCGGCAGGTTCATATGGGTTGTGTATCGAATATGTCGCAGTACGTTCGGGAAGTGGAAGTCTCAGGAAAAGGGATTCTTTCCGAACTGAAGAAAACACTAAAATAATAGGACTGACACCTTTCTCTAAAATCCGGCACTCAGCTGACGCCGCATGCGCGATATTTGAAATGATGAAGGAAAAGCCGATGAACGAGAAGCGCTGCCCGAAGTGCGGCCACCACTCTTTTAGACGGGTAGAATCCTCCGAAAAAAATAATCCAAGCGATAGCAATTGGCGATGTTCTCGATGCGGAAACGATACTGATGAATTTGGAAATAAACTTTAAATAATATGACAAAATCGAACCAGAGCATTGACGCTATGCTACCATCACGATAGTGCCGGCCTCTCTCCCTTTGGTCGAGTCACCCTATCGCTGGCTCCCGCCGTCGCTAAAGCTTTGGCGGACAGGCCGCCCGCTCAGAGTGACGCGAATCGTTCAGAAAAAAAGCCTGCCCTATTTATTGGGGCGGGCGTTTTTTGTTTCGGACTTTTGGCGGTCGGCGGAGGGAAGGCGCAGATCCATCAGGTCGCCCTGGGTGGAGAGAATGAGAATGCGCAGGTCACCCTCGATATGGATGGGGTACGGCAGAAAGTGCATCTGCAGGAGCACCTGCACTTGATTGGCGGTGAGCGAGAGGTTTTTATAGTCCGGATTCAGGACAAACTTGCAGCCCTCTTTCCAGCCGGAACAGCCGTAGGCGCTTTTGCCTTTGATGACCTCTTTGCCACATCGTGGACAAAACCCGATTTTCTCCGGATCAAACTGTCCGGTGCGGCCGGTTTCGATGACGCCGCGAATGTAGTCACCAATACCGCTCATAAACTGCTGATCGTCCAGCTCCTTGCGTTCGATCTGTTTGAGCTTTTCCTCCCATTCGCCAGTCATTTCGGGGGATTTGAGCAGCGGATCCCGAACGAGTGCGATGAGGATGCGGCCCATATCGGTGGCGCGGATCTGTTTTTTCTCACGCCGGATATAGTTGCGGCGCAGAAGCGTTTCGATGATGGCGGCGCGGGTGGCGGGGGTTCCAATGCCCCGTTCCTTGAGCGCTTCACGCAGGGCGTCGTCGTCGACCCATTTGCCGGCGGCCTCCATAGCGCCGAGCAGTGAGTTTTCTGTAAAGGCTTGGGGCGGCTTGGTTTTGCCTTCGCGCAAGGCCGGCTCGTGCGGGCCGCTTTCGCCTTTCACGAAATCAGGCAATGCCTGCTGTTCGTCGTCGTCACTTTTCTTTTTCTTCTTCGGAAAAAGGATCGTCCAGCCGGGTTCGATGATCTGTGTGCCTTTGGCTTGAAATTCGACTTCGGCGGAGACGCCGTCAACGGTGGTGATCTTTTTGACGCATTCGGGATAGAAGGCGGCGATGAACTGCGTGACGACGGAGCTATACACGATCTGCTCATTTCCGCCGAGATTACCGGGCACAATGCCGGTGGGGATGATGGCGTGATGATCGGTCACTTTTTTGTCGTCAATGATACGTTTGGTGAACGGCAGGCTGGCGAGATCGAGCGGCGCGATCTGCTCGCCGTAGAGTTTTTCCAATCCTTGGAAAATTTTAGGAATGCGCGGTTGCATGTCTTTGTTGAGATAGCGCGAGTCGGTACGGGGGTAGGTAACTAGCTTGGACTCATAGAGTTTCTGGGTCGCGGCCAACGTGTCGGCGGCGGAAAGGCCATGCCGTTTGTTCACTTCGCGCTGAAGCGTGGTGAGGTCGAACAGTTGCGGCGGCTGTTCTTTCTTCTGCTTGCCGGTCACACCGGTTAGTTCAAACGGCTGGTCGGTGATTTTTTCGAGAAGCTCTTGCGCCCTCTCCGGTTTATCAAAACGGTCGCCGGTATATTTGAAGGTGACGTCGCGATATTTCGTGGTCAGCTCCCAGAAGGGTTTGGCGCGAAACTGATCGATCTCGTCGTCGCGCTGAACAATCATGGCGAGCACGGGCGTCTGCACGCGACCGACGCTCCATAGGACGCGGTCGTCCCCACCGCCAAGCTTGCCGTGGCGGACCGTGCAGTACCGGGTGGCGTTGAGACCGACAATCCAGTCCGATTCACTGCGGCAGCGAGCCGCCGCGTAGAGCGCGTCGTATTCGTGACCGTCCTTCAGGTTTTTGAAGGCCTCCTCAATGGCATCGGGCGTGAGGGAATTGAGCCAGAGACGGCGGATCGGCTTCTCCTCGCAGTTGGACAGCGCAAGGATGTAGCGGAAGATCAGCTCTCCTTCCCGCCCGGCATCCGTTGCGCAGACAATCTCTTCAGCCTGCTCGCACAGCGATTTGATGACGGCGAACTGCTCGTCGACCCCGCGATTGGAAATCAGCTTGAGCTTAAATTCATCCGGAACAAAGGGAAGCGTGTCGAGCGACCAACGTTTGAGAGCAGGATCGTATTCCCCCGGCTCCTGCAGCGTCACCAGATGCCCGAACGCCCAGGTGATGGCGCATCCGCGCCCTTCGATATAACCGTTCTTTTTGTCGGTAATCTTGAGCACCTTGGCGATATCGCGGGCGACCGACGGCTTTTCTGTAATGACCACTTTCATAGTTCGGGCTCTGAAAAGATGCATCTTGACGGAGTCCCACGCGAAAGTGAATCCCTTTTCGTTTTGAACCAGGAATCTCCCACAAATCACCCGAATAAGAACTTCCTGTTCAATATTCTCTATTCGTGAACATTCGTGTGATTCGTGGGCAATATGATGCCGCTTAGTTGGTTTGCTGACGCAATTTTTCGAGAAACGCATCCGGCACGCAAAGGTTTCCGAAGCCGGTACCCAGTTTTAGGTCGGGCGTGAGGGTGCCGTGGAAGTCAGAGCCCCCGGTAAGAACCAGATTGAGCTCGGCGCAAATCCGTTCAAACGCCATCACCTGATGTGGATGGTGGGATGGATGCAGCACTTCGAGCCCTCTGAGGCCGTGCGGCTGGAGCTGCCGAATGAGGTGGCGCAGTTTGTTATTGGTCAGTTTCATCTGTCCGGGGTGGGCGATCACCGCGACCCCGCCCGCTTTGCAAATCATCTCCACGCACTGCTCCGGCGAAAGACGGCGACGGTTCACGTAGGCGGCTTTGCCTTTGCCGAGCAGCTGCTGATAGATTTTATTGGGATGTTTGAAGTGACCCGCTTCCATCAGCGCGGCGGCGAAGTGCGGACGGCCGATCAATTCGTCACCGGCATGCTTCTGGATATCCTCCATGCGGAGGCCGTACCCCAACGTATTCAACTTTTCTAGGATTTTGACATTTCGTTCCGACCGCCCTTCCCGCACCCATTCGAGCGATTCCTGCAGCGCCGGATCGGCCACATCGAACAGGTAGCCGAGGATATGCAGCGTTTTTTCGCCGAATTCCGCGCTCAACTCAATACCCGGCACGGTTTCAACCGGCGAGTTTTCGCCGGCAGCCACGAAGCGGTCGAATCCGGCGGTTGTGTCGTGATCGGTCAATGCGAGCGCGGTGAGCCCGCCGCGCTCCGCGAGCGCGACCAGCTCCTCCGGCGTATTGGTGCCGTCAGAAAACAAAGAGTGACAATGCAGGTCAATCATGGCGGAGAAAATTATTTGTGATTCGTTGTTGGATACTGAAGGGTTGTTATCCTACGTTATGCGTCCGAATTTTTTGAGTACAATCGACCCAATAGGAAGTAAAAATGGATCTCAAACTGATTGCCAACACAATCCGCGGCCTTTCAATGGACGCCATACAGACCGCCAACTCGGGCCACCCCGGCCTGCCGCTCGGTATGGCGGACGTCGCCGCTGTCCTCTGGACGCAATTTCTCAAATATAATCCCGAAAACCCCGACTGGGCCGACCGGGACCGTTTCATCCTGTCGGCCGGTCACGGGTCGATGCTGATCTACAGCCTGTTACACATGGCTGGCTACGATCTGCCGCTCGAAGAACTGAAGCAGTTCCGCCAATGGGGAAGCAAAACCCCCGGGCACCCGGAATACGGCCAAACGCCCGGCGTGGAAACCACCACCGGCCCGCTCGGTCAGGGCTGCGGCAACGCCGTCGGCATGGCGCTGGCCGAAAAAATGCTCGCCGCGCGTTTCAACACAGCGGAACAGAAAATTGTCGACCACACCACTTACGTAATCGCCTCCGAAGGCGAATTCATGGAAGGCATCTCCCACGAGGTCTTTTCGATAGCCGGAAACCACGGTCTGGGCAATCTGATCGTTTTCTATGATGAAAACTTTATCTCCATCGAAGGCGACACCCACATCACCTACACCGACGACGTGGAAAAACGCATGGAAGCCTACGGCTGGCACGTCCAGCGCGTGAACGGCCATGATGTTGACGACATTGCCAACGCCACTCGCCTCGCGCAGAAGGAAGTCAACAAACCGTCCATTATCATTTGCAACACCACCATTGGCTTCGGCTCCCCGAACAAAGCCGGCTCAAACGACTGCCACGGTGCCCCGCTCGGCAAAGAGGAAGTTGTTCTGACCAAAGAAGCGCTCGGTATTTCCCCTGAGGCGTTCCATGTGCCGGACGAAGTCTACGCCGCCTTCAAAGAAATCGCGGCGGAGAACGCAAAGAAAGAGGCGATGTGGAACAATCTGTTCGCTGAATACGCAAAAGCCAACCCGGAAAAGGCCGCTGAATGGGACCAGTGCATGAAAGGCGAACTGCCCGAATGCCTGGACGAAAAAATTGCTGATTTTGAAGCTGGCAGCTCGATTGCCACTCGCTCCGCCTCCGGTAAAGTGCTACAGGATCTGGCGAAAGCCGTCCCCTACCTCGTCGGTGGCTCCTCCGACCTAGGGCCTTCCAACAACACCGTTCTTAAAGGAACCGGTGATGTCGGAGCCAACGCCTTTGAAGGCCGCAATCTTCATTTCGGTGTGCGCGAAATCGGCATGGGCGCCATCATGAACGGCCTTCATCTGCACGGCGGGTTCCGCGTCTTCGGTGCCACCTTCCTGGTGTTTGCGGACTACGTCCGCCCGGCCACCCGTCTGGCCGCGCTAATGGGTCTGCCGGTCATCTATGTCTATACGCACGACAGCTTCTATGTCGGTGAAGACGGTCCGACCCATCAACCGATTGAAACGCTGATGAGCCTGCGCATTACCCCAAACCTCACGGTCATCCGTCCGTCGGACGCCACGGAAACCAAATGCGCATGGATTGCCGCGCTGGAAAACAAATCCGGTCCGACCGCCCTGCTGCTGACCCGTCAGAATGTTCCGATCTTGGATCGCACCCAGCTTGCGCCGCCGTGCAACCTCGAAAAAGGCGCCTACACCATTTGGGAAAACGCCGACAGCGGTCACGACATTCTGATCGCCGCCAGCGGTTCCGAAGTGTGGCTCTCAATCGAAGCCGGTGAAAAACTGGCCGCTGAAGGCAAAAAAGTGCGTGTGGTGAGCTTCCCGAGCTGGGAGCTGTTCGAACAACAGAATGCTGAATACAAAGCCTCCGTTTTCCCGCCGGAATGCACATGCCGCCTCGCGGTCGAAGCGGGCTGGCCGACCGGCTGGGAAAAATATGTCGGCGACGCCGGACGCATTATCGGCATCGACCACTTCGGCGTTTCGGCACCGGGCGGCAGACTGGCCGAAGAGTTCGGCATTCATGCCGACAACGTCTACAACGTTGCCAAAGAAATGCTTGGCTGAGCAGGCCCGAAGAGTCGGGCTTACAACGGATCCTACACCCCAAACTTTTTCCAACGTTTGGAACCGTTGAGGCCGGATTTTCCACTGTTTGGAAAATCCGGCCTTTTTTCTTATTTTCCTAGCGGAATCCTTCTCTTTCAGGGTACCATTAGCGAAGAAACGTACGTCATATAAAATGGATCATCACAGTCTATGAATACAAATCCAAATGATACTCCCCCGGCTAGCAAAGAACTCTCCCCGGAACTGCGCAATATCCTCATAGGCATCGGACGCGGACTCAGCACCATCGCGTTGTACGGAACAGAACACCCCTCGGTTGAACTCATCATCTCCGAAACGTTCACTGCCCTTCAAGGAATTCTGAAAGACCGCAACTTGTCTCTTGGGTCGCACAACGGTTCTCTGGCCGTGGATGAGGAGCTGGTCACCGTGAACGAGTTGCCGATCCGCACGCTCGAAAAACGTCTCGTCGCCATGAAGGTCTCGCATCTGGTTTTGAATACCAGTCTTTCCGAAGAAGAACTTAAACAGCTCATGATCGCCCTGTGTTCGACCTCTGACGAAAATATGAAAGAGACCCTGTCTCAAAGCGGAGTGAAAAACATTAAACTCGAAGAGGTTAAATATGTGACCCTGCACGACGGCGAAAAGAAGACCGGAAAAGGCGACGGCGATGGCGACGGCGACAGCGATATTCCGCCGACACAGGTCAGTCAGATTGTCGCCTTCCTCAAAGGTCAACCCGGAGCAAATGCAAGCAGCGCGGGATTGAAAAAAGCCGTTTCCGATCCGGAAAAACTCGGGCAAATGATTCTGGAAGCCGCAACCGTTCGGCAGAAAACAGGGTCGCTAGAGAACGGTGAAAGTTTGGCGGACAGTGTGGTTCACTGTCTGCGCCGGACGTATGACGGACTGAACAAAGAATCGGAATTTCAGTCCGCACAGGGCAAAGCCACTCTGGCAAAAACAATGCTTCTGGTGGAAAAAGCCATCCTCAATAAAATTCACGGCTTCGAAGGGGCTGAAAACCTCGGGTTGGATCAGCAGATTATGACCGGCATCCATGACATAGAAAAAGAACAGCAGTTTGACATGCTGTCCACCCACTATGCCGAGCAATGTTCGAAGCGGGATAAAACAGAAAAAACCATCATCGACTTTATCAAGCAACTGGGTCCTGAAAGAGCCCGAGAAAAGCTGATGGCCGCCGATATATCGATCCGAGACTGGCAGAGGCTAATGAGCCAAAGTAACGCCTCATCACAAGCCGCGAACCCGAACGACGGCTTAGACGGCGCGGTTGACATCAGTGCCATCACAAGCGTTCTCGATAAACTCAACGGGCTTCTTCAGCTGGCGGAACAAAACCCCACAGGCGCCCAAAATGCAGTCATGGACGCCCGCCAGGGAATCAACGACTATGCTTCTCTAGCTGAATTGCAGATTTATGAAATAGAGATGAAACTTCACGCAAGTAATGGTGAGGATCGCGACAATCTCATCCTGGAGATCTCCAAACTGACGCTCTCTCTGATGCAACCGCTTACCGTCATCAACGGCTCAATCGAAGCGGCCTTGGAAATCACAGATCCGGCTCTCCATAAAGACCTGTTGGAACTCGCATACGAAAGCGGCCAGAGCCTGGATGCCATGACCAAACGGATGATCGAGCTAACGAACTATCCAGAGCTCAACGAAGCGAATGACCATCTCAACGAGTGGAAGAAATAAACCCGCGCTCCAGCAGACGCTCCGCCCACTGATTGCGTGTGTCAGCGCTTTGACATCCCATCACCACGGCAATCACCCGAAGCCCATTGCGCTCCGCTGTCGCCGTGATCGAAAACCCCCCGGCACGGAAATAGCCGGTCTTTAATCCGTCGCACCCTTCCACACTCCGCAGCAGTTTGTTCGAGCTGGTTAATGTCACCGGATGGCCTTCTCGAAAATCTCGGAACGACACCGAGGTATATTTGAGAATCTCCGGATGAGCCGTCAACAACGCGTCGGCCAGTTTGGCCATATCGAGCGCGGAAGAGACATCCGGAAGCTGCCCCGGTCCGGGCGGAAGCCCGTGCACGTTGTGAAAATAAGTTGAGCTCAACCCGATTTTCCGCGCCTTGGCATTCATCCGCGCCGCATGCGCCGCCTTGGAACCAGATGCACGAACCGCCAGCGCCGTGGCGGCGTCATTGGCCGAATGCACCAGCGTTGCATAAAGAAGTTCTTCCAGCGGAAAAACCTCCCCTTCCCGCAACCAGACCTGCCGGCCGCCGATCTGTTCCGTGGCGCGGTCAATGCGCACCGGCTCATCGAGCCGCAGTTTACCGGCGGCCACATCGTCGAGCACCACAAACGCATTCATCAGCTTAACCATACTGGCCGGATAAGCCTCCGCCCCGGCGTGATCCTCCCACAAAACCCGCCCGCTGCCGGCCTCTAGTATCACCGCGCTGTAATATGGATCGTTCGACCGCGTCTCAATGGCCTGCGCACAGAAACAAATTCCAAGCCATAGCATGGCGGCATATTTTATTTTTCCAAACTCTGGAAAAACAGGTGCGCGTCGATGCAATAGACTTTCAATGATTGGAAAAATCATGACAGTGCTTTTTCTATGGTCTGATAAAGCCGGGCGGAAAGGATCTGAACGAAGGGTTCGTGGAGCATTCCGCGATGCGGACCGGGAACTAGGTAGATATCCTGATCTTCGGTGAGTACGGCCCATTCCATCGCCATGTCCGGCAGGAACCAGGAATCAATTTTGTCGGAGCGGAACAGGGTGACTTCCCCCGGATAATAACGCGGGAAATATTTCAACGCCGCCTCGCGGTTTCGGCGGTAGACCTCTTCGCGGTTGGCCAGCACACCTTCGGTGGTCCTAACCCCGTCGAGCATCTTGGTTGCGTTGGCGGCTTCATCGTGGAATAAATTACCCATTTTTTCTTTCATGATATCCGCCCAGTCTCGGAAGCCGATAATGCGGAGGAGCTGGAGCCGCCGCCAGTAGAACGCGATACGCCTTTCGGATGGCGGATAGGCCCAGGCATCGATCAGTGCAAGCAGCTTGACCTCACTGCCCTGCTCGCGGAGTTGGCGCGCCATTTCCATCGCCACATACCCGCCATAGCACCAACCACCGAGCAGGTACGGGCCGTTCGGCAAAAATCCCCGCAACACAGAAACATAGTAGGCCGCCATTTCGGGAATGGTGGAATGCACGCGGTCCGGATCAATCAACCCGAGCGACTGGAAGCCGTAGATCGGCTGTTTGGCCGGCAGGTTGTGCACCAGATTGGAATAACCGAGCAGATCGCCGGGTGCGCTGTGCAGCAAGAAGAACGGTGGGCGATCTGGGGATCCTTTTTTAAGGCAGACGAGCGATTCATAGTTCGCCTCGCCCCGCACATCGATAATCAAAGTCATTTCAGCAATGGTGGGATGCTGAAACAGTTGCGCTACCGTCAGAGATGACCCGGAAGCCAGCACCCGCTCCACCAGCTGGATCGCCAGCAGAGAATGGCCGCCGAGATCAAAGAAGTTATCGTGAATGCCTACTTCCTCCATGCTGAGCACGTCAGACCAGATTTCCGCCAAAACTTTTTCCGCCGGTGTGCGAGGCGGAACATAATTTTCGCGCTCGCGGGCGGCGGTTTTAATCGGCGACGGCAGTGCTTTGCGATCCACTTTTCCGCCGGGTGCGATCGGAAATTCATCCAATTCCATAAAGGCGGAGGGAACCATATATTCAGGAAGATTTTCCGACAGAAATTCTCGCAAATCTTTAAGCGCCGGTGAACAGCCCGGCTCGGGAATATAATAGGCCGCCAGCTCTTTGTGTTCCGAGAGATCCGTCCGCGCAATCACGATCGCCTGTCCGATGTCCAGATGCTTCTCAAGAATGGCGGCAATTTCGTCTGGCTCAATCCGGAAGCCGCGGATTTTGACCTGATTGTCCACCCGGCCGACGAAGGCGAGTCTGCCGTCTGGCTGGCGGAAGACCAAGTCGCCTGTGCGGTACAGACGCCCCTCGCCCCACGGGTTGGGGATAAATTTTTCGTCGGTCAGCTCTGGGCGGTTCAGGTAGCCGCGCGCCACCCCTTCGCCACCGATCAGCAGCTCACCGGGCATTCCGATCGGAACCCGCTTCCCGCGCGGGTCAACCACATACAGCGCGGTGTCGGCAATCGGCCGACCGATCGGCACCTCGCCGCTCACGGCACCGGTCAGTTCGTGCACGGTAGCCACCACGGTGCATTCGGTCGGGCCATAGGTGTTGAACAGACGGATCTGTCCGCCGACTTTCTGCACCCAGACGCGACAAAGCTCCGGCGAAACTTTTTCGCCGCCGATGATGACTGCGCGGAGTGTTTTGGGCAGGTCGTGCAGATTGCGAACCCACTCGTGCCAGTACGCTGTCGGCAAATCGACCACCGTGATTTTTTTATCCTTCACGAAGCGTTCAAACTCGGAAATGGAACTCGCAATCTCCTCCGTGCGGAGCACGACGGTTCCACCGCAAGCCCAGGCCGGGAAGAGTTCTTCGACCGACCCGTCAAAGTTCATGGAGAAAAACTGGAGAACCCGGTCGGTCGCCTGGATCCCGTAGGTTTCAATCGAGGCCCGGCAGTGGTTCACCACATTGTGGTGTTCCACCATCACCCCTTTGGGTTTTCCGGTGGAGCCGGAGGTGTAGAAAATGTAGGCCAGATTAAAGGTGCTGGCCACGGCGAAGGGTACGCCGCTGTGATCAGGAAGTTCATCAATACACACCGTACGGCAGTTGGTGGAGACGATCTGTTTCACCAGCGACGAAACAGTTACAGCCAACGACATGGAGGTGTCGCCGATGATGAATTCGAGTCGATCGGCCGGATAGTCCGGATCGAGTGGCACATAGGCACCGCCGGCTTTTAAAATGCCGAGAATCCCGATGCACATCTCCAGCGAGCGGTTCACAAACAGGCCGACCGGCATATCCGGCTCGACGCCCTGCTCCTGCAGCTGAACCGCCAGCGAATCCGACCGGCGATTCAGCTCCGAGTATGTCAGTTTGCCGACCACACTGTCCACGGCCACGGCATTCGGCGTTTTGCGGGCCTGCTCCTCAACCAACTGATGAATGCCGCGCAGATCATTAAACCCGGGGATCCTGCGCTGGAATTTTTCGAGGCTGCGGATATCCGTGTCGGTTAGAATGGATTGAGCATATAGCGGCTCTCTGACATCAGCAGAGCGCCGGAACGCGCGGAAATGACCCCACACGTCAGAGGTGCAAAGAACCTCTTTCGCGGAGACAACAACAGGATAAATCGGCGCTGCATTCAGCGAGGAAAACCGAATGAACAGATCCCGCGCACAGGTCATCCGCTGTCGGCAGACATCCAGTGCAGCGGAGGCGTTCGACACGCTGTCACACAGCGGCTTTTCAAGGTCGATTTCCAGATTGAGCGGAACGATGGAGCAGAAGAATTCCGGCCGTTCAGTCTCCACATGCAAGCCAACGCTAAAACCCTCCTGCGAACTGAACCGGGCCAAGAAACAGAGGAACAGCGGGATATCTTCGAGGGGGAACCGCCGGAGCGAACGCCCCGGGCCTTTCGGAATTTTCAAGGGCTGAAAATTTTCGAACTGCCGGACCCAAAACTGCTCGTGCGGCGCCAGCTTTTCCATCCACAACTGTAGGCTGCGGCCCAGCTCTAGCGAGCCGGGCTCATTCACAAGCCAGTCGGCTGGCTCCCCGATTGCCGGAAAGTGCAGATCGCTTGGGCCGCCATCCACCGTATACATTTGGCCGGTTGGCAGCAGGATATACAGCTCGCCGCCGAACAACACTTTGGGCAAGCCCAGGTCGTTGGGCTGCGGCCCAAAATCGAGCGCTCGGCGCAGGGCCTCAATCTCTTCAGCCGGGGCCGTCCAGTCAATCAATCCGCCTTTTTTAGGTCGTTTATAAAGCGGATAGTAGGTGCGCTGCACCAAATCTTGCGGCTGGACGTGTTCCCGCCCCTCCACCAGCTCGGAAGCCAGTTCTTTCAGAGCATCCACAGCCGCATCGTAGCAGCGAGCGTTGAGCGTGAAGGATGTATCCTGATCCAAAATATCAACCAACTTCTGCTTCAAGACATCCCCCGCGTCGACCTCGTCAACCATCAGGTGCCAGGTTACGCCATGGGTTTTTTCGCGGTTCATCAGCGCCCATGCGGTGGAATAGACTCCGGCGTAACGCGGGAGCGGCGCATCGTGGTAGTTGATGGCGGCCCGCCGCGGCAGTGCGAGCACATTGGGTTTGATGATATAGCTGTTCACCACACTGAACAGATAGTCGAACGGCTGATCCGACAGAATGGTTTCGAATCCCTCTTTCGGATGATGCCACGGGATTCCCTTTTCCCGCGCCCATCGGCGGTTGGCCGCATCGGGAGAAATCAGTCCCATCACGCGCATGCCGCTTTGGCGAAGCACCTCGATACTTCGCAGGCAGAGCGACCCCTCGCCGATTACAAAACAGGACAGAGGCTCCTGATCCCCGCCAAAGAAATAGTCATCCAGCGGACACGATGCATCCTGAACGATCTGCCGGGCCATCGTTAGAAAATCACCGACCAGTCGGTCGATGCTTTCGGCCGAGAACAGTTCCGTATCATATTCCAACTGCCCCTCGAGTTGCCCTTTCCGCTCAATAAAGTATAGGAGCAGATCCATTTTGGAGGTGTTGTTGCCGACTTCATCATCGATCAGGGTCAGCCCAGCGAATTTTTGGGGAGGGAGCGGCATGTTATGCAGAATCAGCGAATTGCGAAAGATCGGGTGGCGCGTCTTGTCATCAACCGCCTCCATTACAGATACAAACGGAATATCCTGGTTGGCATAGGCATCCAACGCGGTGCGGCGCACCCGGGCGAGCACGTCTCGGAAAACGGTTGCCCCGCTGAAATCGGTACGCAGCGCGAGGGCATTGATAAATGTACCGACAACCTGTTCCAGCTCCGTATGGTTGCGGTTGGCGATGGCCGTTCCCGTGATGATATCGTTTGAACCGGAATCCCTGTGGAGCAAGGTCTGCCAGATGGCCGCCAAGACCATGTAGAGCGATGCGTTTTCGCGACGGCCAAGCGCGGTCAGTTCGCGAGTGAGTTCCGGCAGAATATTAAACGCATAGCGGGCCGCCTGATGCGCGGAGACTCCCGGACGTTCCCGGTCGAGCTTGAAATGGACATCTGATCGCGGCGCGGCCAGCTTTTCTTTCCAGTAATCGAGTTGTACGTCCAGCGCGCCGCTGTCGATCCGCTGTTCCATCCAGACCGCCACATCGCGGTATTGGCGCGGGGGGGAAAGCGGAGACGGCTGTCCTTCAAGGAACGCCTTATAAATTTCGGCAAATTCCATGTTCAGCAGGCTGAGCCCCCACCCGTCGATCGCAATATGATGCGCATTGAGATAGAGGTCAAAACGTTGATCCGCCAGCTTAACCAGTTCCGCATAAAGCAGCGGGCCGGTCGACAGATCAAAGGAATACACCCCGTTGGCTTGCTGAATCTCCAGCACCCGCCGGTCGCGCTCGGCCGAATCGGTCATGGAAAGATCGATCAGCGGGATATCCAGATGCACCTCGTCCAGCGGTCGCTGCACCGGGTTCCCATCCTCCATAGAAAAAACCATCCGCAGGGAATCATGACGTCGAATGACTTCGTTCAGCGCCCGAATCATCACCGGCACATCTAGCGGCCCGGTCAGATGGATCACTTCGGGAATGTTCGCAGACGTTCTGGAGCGGTCCGAATGATGCATCATCCACATGGTTTGCTGAGATGCGGTAATCGGATAGGTATCCCGCTCTGGGGCAGGCGGAATCGGCACATACTCTTCTTTGGCAGCCTCGATCCGTGCGGCCAACTCCCCGACCGTGGGGTTTTCATACAGCTCATGCAGAGTCACTCCGGCACTCAGGCGGGACAGTGTCTGGGTCGCCAGCAGAGAGTGCCCGCCCAAAGAAAAGAAATTATCGTCCAGTCCGACGCAGGGAGCGTGGAGCAACGACTCAAACACTTCTGCCACTTTTTTCTCCGCATCAGAAACCGGCGGCCTGAACTCCGCCGTACGCAGAGCCTCCAAATCTTGTTCCGATGGAACCGGAAGCGCGGCGCGGTCCAGCTTACCGTTCGGCGTTTGCGGCAGACAGGGGAGACGGATGAAAAGAGACGGGATCATATACTCCGGCAGATCTCTGTGCAGTTGTTCGCGCAGTCCCTCCGAACCGGGCGGTTCAACCTCCGTTACGGTATAATAAGCGACCAGTCGCTGAAGCCCGGGAGAATCCTCCCGTATAATGACCACGGCTTCGTGCACGCCTTCAATCAAACAAAGCGTAGAACTGATTTCGCCCAGCTCAACGCGATACCCCAGAAACTTCACTTGCTGATCGTTACGCCCGCGGAACATCAAATTGCCATCCGGTAAACGAACCGCGCGATCCCCGCTACGATACAACACTCCTGTTCCGAACGAATTGTCCAGAAAGTGTGTTGCGGTCAACCGCCGGCAGTTCAGATAGCCCCGCGCCACCTGAATCCCGCCGATATAAATCTCCCCCTCTTGTCCGTCCTCAACCGGCTGCATCTCACCATCCAGCAGAAAAATCTCCACGCCATCCACCGGTGTGCCAATGGGTGCGGTGCGGGTCGAGTCGCCCTCTCCGGTTATATGATAGCGGGTGCAATAGACCGCCGCCTCCGTGGGGCCGTAGCCATTAATAATATGAAGCTCCGGAACCGCGCGCGCGATATTCATCAGTAACCGTTCTGAGATCGGCTCCACCCCGGTCAGCAGACGGCGCAATCGGCTTCGACCCGGATGACGCTGCACCCAGCTCTCCAGATCAGTCACGATCATCGGCGGAATATAGGCCGATGTGATCTGCTCCACATGCAGCCAGTTCAAAAAAGCGGCGGCTTCCGCATGGATTTCGTCCGGGACAATCACCAGCTCGGCGCCGGCGGTAAGTGCCGAGAAAATTTCATACACCGACACATCAAATCCCGGCGAGGTCCACCAACAGCATCGGTCGCCCGGCCTCAGTGGACGGACGCTCTGTCCGTCGGCGAGCATGTTGAGCGCGCCGCGATGGTGGCACAACACGCCCTTTGGTTTTCCGGTGGAGCCGGAGGTATAGATGATATAGGCAAGATCATCCGTACACGGTGGATCCCACTCCTCATCCAAAGCCTCCGGAATACCGGAGTCCAGTTCAATCACACAATCCGTCGAGCCCACCCGGTCACGCAAAGAGGACTGCGTGAGCAGTACCGGCGCGGCGCAGTCCGCCAGCATAAAAGCCAGCCGGTCGCGGGGGAAAGATGGATCGAGCGGCACGAATGCGCCGCCCGCGCGCAAAACCGCCAACATCGCCACAATCAGATCAACGGAACGCTCCATGCAGATGGCGACCGGCACATCCTGGCACACACCGTTGAAACGAAGAACCCGCGCCAGTGCCCGTGACCGCTGATCGAGCTCGACATAGGACAGAGCGGTTTCCTCAAAGGAAACCGCCGGCGCGATCCCCATACGGGACGCCTGTTGAAGAATAGCTGAGATCAGAGTCTGACCGGCCTTAAAATTCATAAGTTTCCACGACTGCATGTGACACGTACGCATGTTATAAAAATCGCCTGCATCTATGAAGAAGAAACTAAAAGCAATTGAGGCCACCATTGAGGTCTGGAATATCGATCTATCGACCGTTTGGAATCAACGGGCGGACTGCCGGAAAATACTAAACAGCGCGGAACAAAAACGAGCCGCGCAGTTTATTAAACCGGCGGACGCGGAACGCTTTATTCTCTGCCGCGGACTGCTGCGCCGCACGCTGGCCGGCTATCTGGAAAAGCCGCCAGCCGGCCTGTGCTTTGATCACAACGAAAACGGCAAACCGTTTTTGGACGGGAGTAAATTGAATTTTAATGTGTCGCACTCCCGCGACCGCCTGCTAATCGCCGTCACCGCCGGACGCGCCGTCGGCGTGGATATCGAGTTCCGCCGCGACGAAATTCAAATGGACTCCATTGCGGATCGTTGGTTTGCACCCGAGGAGCGCGCGTTTTTTCAAGGTTCGGAAAAACCGCAAGAGACCTTCTTCGAGCTCTGGTCAAAAAAAGAGGCTTATGTGAAAGCGCTCGGCGAGGGAATTTTCCGGGAGCTCAATTCCTTTGCGGTTCCGCTCGGAGAGCCGGCGGGTTTTCCAACCATTGGAATTTATGACGCCAGCGGCGTTGCAAACAAGGAGTGGTTTTTCCAAACATTGGAAATTGACCCTGCTTACGCGGCGGCAATCGTTTCTGAAGCACCGCCGGTGCCTGTACAGCTGCGGACAATCTGAGTATGAAAATTTGCATCGGCATTTTAGCATGGAATGAGGAAGGCAGTATCCACACGACCCTTCGCAGTCTGCTCGACCAAAGCCTGATCACCGGGCTGGCGGACAACGGACACGACCTCGAACTGATCTGCGTGCCCAATGGGTGCACGGACAACACGGCGAAAACCGCGCGCCGGGCATTCGCCGCCGCGCCGCAAACGGTTCGCTGGCGCGTGGAAGAACTGAAGACTCCCAGCAAAACCAATGCCTGGAATGTCTTTGTTCACGAGCTGAGCAATCCGGACACGGAGCTCTTTTTTCTGATGGATGCCGACATCCGGATCCAAGAAAAGGATACGCTCAGCAACATGGTTACCGCGTTGACCGCCCACCCCGATCTGCTGACCTGCAGCGACCGGCCAATAAAACATGTCGCACTCAAAAAGCATTACACCCTGCTCGATAAAATCTCCCTGCATGCCTCCAAGCTGACTGCTGATGCAGACGGACAGCTCTGTGGACAGCTTTATTGCGCCCGCGCCGGTTTTCTGCGCCGCTTCCGTATTCCGGACACCATTATTGTGGATGACGGGTTTATCAAAAAAATGGCCGTTACCAACCTGCTGACGGAGCCGGACGACAGCGCCCGCCGCATGACCACAGCGGAAAATGCCTCCCACCTGTTTGAGTCCTACACCCGTTTTGCAGATGTATTTTCCACCCAGCGACGGCAGGCCGCCGGCTACATCATCCACCGCTGGACCTGGGAGTTTCTTCTCGATCAGCAGCAGGAAAATGAAGATGCCGGGAAAACCATCGACCGGTTGCACACCGCAGATCCGGACTGGTCTAAAAAACTGATTGCATCCCGCCTGAAAGAGCGCAAATGCCGGGACATCCTGCGCGTGATTCTCCGCACCCGTGTACAGCGTTTTAAAAACACCACCGGCGCAAAAAAGGTTCTCCAGTTTCCGCTGTTGCTTCTGCATTTAACCATGGACGCCGTGGTGTTTTCGGCGGCGGTTCGTCAGTTGCGCCGTAACGGCCGCATCTGGCGCGACACCCGCACAACCCATAACGAGGTGGCTCGATGAAACTGGCCTTCGCGCATCATCTCGACCTGAACCGTTCGGCTGAAAACCGGAAGCCCGGCGCAGTCGGGATTCACACCGCGACGGAAAATATTGCACTCCATCTGAAGACGACCTGTGACGGGTTTGAAATGCTCGCCCCACTCCGCAACCTCTGCAATCCGCTGGCGGCGGCGCGGATTATTCTCTACCCGCAGCTCACCAAAAAAAAATATTATGGATGGGCCGAGCCATCATTGAGCCGCGGCTACGGACGACAGCTGTCGCGTAAACTGGCGCGGAGTACTGCCGATGTGGTGCTGTGCACAGAAGTGAAACACGCCGCCTTTTTAAAAACCGACCGGCCAGTTGCCATCTGGACTGATTCGTTGTACGGCGGACTGGTGGATTACTACCAAACCTTCAGCGGTCTGTCGGAAAAAACGCTGCGCGACCTGCGCGCAATGGACCGCGCCGCGGTTGCAAACTGCGACCGGTTGATCTTCGCCTCCGACTGGGCCGCGCAAAAAGCCATTGAACTCTACGGCGCCGATCCTGCAAAAGTGAAGGTGGCCCCCTACGGCGCGAACCTGACCGGAGGGCTCACCCGCGAGGAAGCGGTCGCGCGGGTGGAGAGCAAGCCGTTTGACGGCGTCTGCCGCCTTCTGTTTACGGGCGTGGAGTGGAAACGCAAAGGCGGCGACACCGCCATCCGGATTGCAGAGAAGCTGATTGCCCGGGGCATCCCGACCGAAATCGCTTTTCTCGGCACCGAGCCGTCCAACCATTTGGAACAGGTTCCCGACTTCGTTAAAAGCGCGGGCTTTTTATCCCTGAACAAGCCGGATGAGTTGGCGACGATGAAACAGCTCTACCGCGATGCGCATTTCCTACTGCAACCCTGCCGCGCCGAGTGCTTCGGACACATTTTCCCGGAAGCCAACAGCTTTGCGCTGCCGGCCGTTGCATCCAACAGCGGCGGGATTCCGACGGCGGTGCACGAAGGCATTAACGGATACTGTGTTGATGCGGAAGATGCGGAGGCATATGTCGACCGGATCGCGCGCCTTTTCCAACATCCGGATGAATACCGGGCGCTGTCGCTCAAGGCATTCGATGACTACCATGCCCGGCTAAGCTGGAAACAGGTCGCAGACAGAGTGGCTCAAATTCTTGAGAAAATATGAGCCGCTTCCGGTTTGCTCGCTTGTATGCGCAGGCTCTAATACAACGGCAGAATGATTTTACACAGCCCTGATCAGGACGCCCGGGACTGTTGAATCTTCCGGAACGTACTCACCGCATACACGACAAAACCAATGGTGATGAACAGCTCCTTGTATTCGGTCACTTCCCAAATCCGTTCATAACGGGTTTTGCTGATTAGAAACACCCACTGAGTCGTCGCCAAAACCGCGCCGGTGAAAAGAATCAGAATCCGATCGCTCAGGCGGCGGCAAAACCGCATAAAAAATCCCAGCACAACAATCGTTCCCACGAAACAGATTTGAATCGATAAAATATTCCACATTTCAAAGTTATAGCCACAGCTCATCGCGCCGAGAGCTGCCATGAACGGCTCCGGGGCAAATGTGTTGAAGTAAGGATTCCGCTCGACCCAGTCAGAAAAAACAACCCGAAGGAACGGAAGCCCGACAAAAAACACAAACGTGCCGAAGTAGTACAGGATTTCAAATCCAACGGTAAAAAAGTTATGGAAGTTGAATTCCTCCTGAATATTTCCCTCGAACAAAAGGCCCGGTGTTTTGAATTCGGCCTGACGCTGAAACCAGGACGCCTCCTCCATTCCGATAAAGAAAAAGGCAAACGCAAACGCCGCGCAGGTTGCCGCCGCCCATGGGAACCGCTGACCCACCGGTCGACGGCACCGGAACGCCGCAACAGTAAACAATAGTGAGCTGATGATCAGGAATGCAAAAGAGCCCCACTCAACGAGTGAGTCTTCATGTGAAAGAACGTTGAAGCGCCGAGGAGCAATAACAAGCAGAAGCGCAAAAAAAATCGAAAGCAACCCGATGGCATAGCCCGTCAGATGAACCGGACGGGATTCCTTTCCCTCCCCCAGAAAAGTCCTTATCGAAGTGATCCCAGCAAACAACAGCGCCAGACTAAAAGAACACAAAACCAGGACAGCAAACCGCGCCCAGCCGATGATTGAAAAATCCGGATAGCCTTCCGCAATGGGTGATTTATCGAAGCAGTACCAGTCAAATTCAACAAACCGGAAGAGCGCCACAACCGCGAGCAGCACGGCCAGCGCAAGCAGGAACGGATAACGACGAGCTGAAGGAGCATCCATTTTAATCCGATCTGTCATATGTTTACTTAACGCAAAGCAAAAAGCCCCGCAAGGACCGGGATCAGATTGCGGACCAGCGTCCAGTGACTAATCGCGGCGGCACGCGCGCTGCTGCCGAAACATCCGCAGACCGTGTTCAGCCCACGCAGGAGATTTGCACCGGCACATCCCGTGTAGATCAGGCAAACCGCAGTCAAAATCCAGAGTCCGGCGCGGCGATATTTCGCCATAAACACCACCGCAAATGCGGCGACCAGTTCAAGACTCATCAACAGCAGGGCCGTGATATTCACCAGCGGATACGGAACTAGGTGCTCGTGGAATACCGCAGTGGAAAAGGTGTGCGGATGCATCAGTTTGTTGAAAGCGACAATCAGAAAAAACATGCCGAGCATCAGAGCAATGTAATACTCCGTAGGATACTCCATATTGATCGCTTTCTTAAAATCGATAACGGGTTTCTTTTTTCTCATCACTCCGCCCCTTCTTCAAAAGCCAGCAGTTCAGATCCCCACAATTCCATACCGCCAATAAACACAGCGACATCATCCCGACCGGTTTCGCGTACTGCAATCGCCAGCAGCAGACCGTCGTCGCACTCCGGCCCGGAGCAATAGAACACCTGTCCTGGCCCAGCGCGAAGCAGTTCAATAGGAATTACGCCGTCCATCGCAACGACTTCGAACGGAACCGAAACGGCGCCGGGAATATGACCGCGCGCATATTCGTTCGCCGGACGGGCGTCGACCAGCAAACGGGAATTATCGCGCAGGAACTCGATCATTTCAGGAAGCTGCACTAGCGCGATGCCCTCGCGAACGACGTTTACTTCAACTCGACTCCCCCAATCCTCGACCCATGCGATCCGTTTGGGGTGAATCCAATTGACTCCCGCCGCCAGAAGTACAGCGGCGAGAATCAGCCAGAGTATCTTTTTTGCGGTGTCGGCCGCTGAGTTATTCTTATTCATAGATTGGGCTGAGGATAACAAAGGTTGGCAGACCCTGCACGTCGAAGTAATCAAGAATTTCGGATGCCGGCGGCTGGTCATGAACGGTCGCGTCGACCGTCACAAAGCGGTACTGACTCAGGCGCTCCTGAACCGCCTCTACCGGCCAGGTATCCTTTTCCATCTGCTTACAGTTCGTGCACCAGTCCGCTCCGAAATAAAGCATCACCGGCTGCTGGGCGTCACGAGCCGCCGCAAGTTCGGATCCAAAATTCCGGGCCTTGTGTTTGCCCTCGCCGCCGGAATTGAGCAGATGGAACCCCAGCTTGCCGTAGTGGACCGCCAATAAAACAATCAGAACGCCGAAGCCGCGCTTGACCCACTCCATCCACTGCCCTGGTTTCGGCAGAAAAGAAAATCCGGCCCCTGCAAACGGCCAGGGCAGCGCCATGCCGACCCCCAACAAAAACGGAAGCAGCAGGCCGACCGCCGCGCCCTGCGAATAGAGATTTCCAGCCAGCAGCAGCACCGCCAACACCACCGGTGCCACGCAGGCGCCGGCCAGTAGCGCCGCAATCCCGCCCATAAAAAAGGCAGTCGCAAATTTACTTTTAAACTGCGCGCCCTTGCCGGACTGGAACCGCGAAAAATCAATGTGGAGAATCCCGAACATGGACAGCGCCAACAGAATAAAGATCACCGCGATTCCAATATTGAACCACGGGCTGGAGTTCAGCTGACCAAACCCCGTGCCGCCCAGCACCGCCACCAGACCGAGCCCGCCGTAAACCGCGGCGATCCCCAGCCCGTACGTTCCGCCCAGCGCGAACCCTTTGCCGCGCGACTCAGATTGTGCGCCCGCTCCAATAATCGCAATGTTCACCGGAATCATCGGCAACACACACGGGGTCAGATTCAGAGCCAGACCGCCCAGCAAAATCAAAAGAATCGTTAAGCCGATCCCGGATTCTTCAAGAAATGCAGCGGGATTATTTGCAAAACGGGCCAGTGCGCCCTGCGCAGCCGGCGTCACACCTTCCACCTGATCCAAAAAGGCAATCATCTGCTCTGAGCTTTTATATCCGACCCCCCGGCCGACTTCAGCAAATCCATCCGCCTCGCTCTGCCACGCCGCGAACAGAGGTGAAGCAAAAACAGTGATTAAAAGAAAAAACAGGATGTATTTTTTCATAGGTTCCCTCCACAATCTCTTATATGGACACAGTCTACACAACTTCGTTCGATATTTTGAACAAAATCCGTGACGCAGGCTTTACCGCCTACTTCGCTGGCGGAGCTGTGCGCGACAAGCTGCTCGGCCGCACACCCAAAGATTACGACATCGCCACCAACGCGCTGCCGGAACAGATCGAAAATCTTTTTCCGAAAACGGTTGCCGTCGGCAAAGCCTTTGGCGTGATCATGGTCGTACAGGATGGACTTGAGATTGAAGTCGCCACCTTCCGCGAGGATGCGGGTTATCAGGACGGCCGCCGCCCCGACAGCGTCCACTTTTGCGGAGCCGAAGAAGATGCCGTACGGCGCGACTTCACTGTCAACGGAATGTTCTGGGATCCGGTTACCGATGAAGTGATCGACTATGTCAGCGGCAAAGAAGATTTGGAAAAGAAAGTCATCCGCGCCATCGGCGATCCCGAACGACGCTTCGCCGAAGACCACCTGCGGATGCTGCGCGCCGTGCGCTTTGCCCACACCCTCGGTTTTTTCATCGACCCTGCCACGCACCAAGCCATTAAAGCGCACGCCCCGGACCTGGCCAAAATCAGCGTCGAACGCATCGAAAATGAGTTTTCGCGCATCCTCACCGAAAGCATCCGCCCCGGCGATGCCCTGACCGAGCTGGTCGAGCTCGGTCTGATGGAACACATCATCCCTGAAATTCTCCCCATGATTGGACAGGAGCAACCACCGGAATTCCACCCCGAAGGCGATGTGTTTGAACATACCGTGCTCATGCTCAACCTGATGGAAAAACAGCCCTCAAAAGCGCTAGCTTACTCCGTTCTGCTGCACGATGTCGGCAAACCCGACACCGCCTTTATGGGCGAAGACCGTCTGCGCTTTCACGGGCATGAAACCAAAAGTGCAGAGATGGCCGAACCGATTCTGCGCCGGCTGCGCCTGCCCAATAAAGAGATCAAACAGATCCTCGAAGCCGTCGCCGGACATATGCGCTTCAAAGATGTGCAGAAGATGAACAAATCGACCCTGCGCAAGCTGATGGGAAAAGAAACTTTCGATCTCGAAATGGACCTGCACCGCATCGACTGCGAAGGCAGCCACGGCCTGCTCGACAACTACACCTTTCTGCTCGAAAAAGCCGAAGAGATGAAAAACGAACCGGTTCTGCCGGAACGCTGGGTGTCTGGAAAAGACCTGCGCGAACTCGGCATTGAGCCCGGCCCGCAGATTGGCGAGCTGCTGCGGAAGGCCTACGACGCCCAGCTAGAAGGCCGCTTCAAAACCCGTGAGGAGCTCCTCGCCTGGCTCACTCAGCAACTTTAATTTCCAATGATTGAAAATATCATTGCGATTTTTTTCCAATCATTGGAAAGTTTTGCCTTTAAAGTTCCACCTATTGGAAAACAGGAAACGCTAAATGAATTCACTGATACTCGCCGCCGGATCCGCCGTCCTGTACATCATCGCCTACAACACCTACGGGCGGTTCCTATCAAAAAAATTATTTCAGATTAATCGCGAAACGCCCTGCCCAAGCGAGACACATCATGACGGCATCGACTTTGTCAAAACCGACAAACTGGTTTTGTTCGGCCATCACTTCACTTCCATTGCTGGCACCGGACCAATCGTTGGCCCAGCGATCGCCATCATCTGGGGATGGGTTCCCGCATTGGTCTGGATTCTAGTTGGTTCCATCCTGATGGGAGCCGTGCACGACTTCGGATCCATAATCATTTCCCTGCGAAACGAGGGTCGTTCGATCGGCGACATCGCCGGCGACGTCATCAACCCGCGCGTTCGTTTTCTTTTCCTGCTGATTATCTTTTTTGCCCTTTGGCTAGTGGTCGCCATCTTCGGTGTCGTCATTGCCGCGGTGTTTAATATATTCCCAGCATCCGTTATCCCGGTCTGGACACAAATTCCAATCGCCATAATTCTCGGCTGGTTCATTTATAAGAAAAATGCCAACCCGATTCTCTTCGGAGCCATCGCGGTTGTCCTGATGTACGGAAGCATATTGCTCGGAGAATATATTCCGATCACCGTTAAAGAAATCTGCGGAATTCCACCGATGGGCATATGGATAATCAGCCTGCTGATCTATGCCTACGTTGCTTCCACCCTGCCCGTACAGATTCTGCTCCAACCGCGCGACTACATCAATGCATGGCAACTTGCCGTCGCCATGATCCTGCTCTTCGTCGGCATCGCCATTTCTCATCCAGTCATGGTTGCCCCAGCGCTCGACCTCGCCCCAGCCGGCGCGCCGCCGCTCATGCCAATCCTCTTCATCACCATCGCCTGCGGCGCCATCTCCGGCTTCCACTCACTGGTTTCCTCCGGCACCACATCCAAACAGTGCGACAACGAAAGTAGCGCCATGACCATCGGCTACGGCGGTATGCTGCTCGAAGGACTGCTCGCAATCTTCGTACTCGTCGCCTGCGGTGCGGGCATCGGCCTTGGGCTGATGAATGGCGAAGAAAATCTACTCGGAACCGCCGCCTTCACTTATCAATATTCCAGCTGGACCGCCGCCCAAGGGCTTGGCTCCAAAATCGGAGCCTTCGTCAACGGTGCCACCAACATGATCGCTTCGACCCACATTCCGAGAGGGTTTATCCTGACCATCATGGGCGTATTTGTTGCCTCCTTCGCAGCCACCACGCTGGATACCGCCACGCGAATCCAACGTTACATCGTTAGCGAACTGGCCTTGACCTGCAAAGCCCCGTTTCTGGCGCGCCGCCACCCCGCCACCTTCATCGCCGTCGGCACAGCGCTCATTCTTGCCTTCAGTAGCGGAACCAGCGGCAACGGAGCCTTGCAGCTCTGGCCGCTCTTCGGCGCAATCAACCAGTTGCTTGCCGGCCTCGCCTTTCTGGTGATCACCGTCTGGCTCGCAAAAAATGGCAAACCGATCATCTACACCCTCATTCCCATGATCTTCATGGTCGCGATCACCGGCTGGGCAATGGCATACAACCTGAACGCCTTTTTCGCGGACAAAGACTGGCTACTCTTTGGTATTGGATCCGTGGTAATTCTGCTCGAAATATGGATGGTGGTTGAGGGAGCTTTGGTTCTTGTCCGGCTAAAGAAAAACAAGTAACACGATACACGAACCCCGAACTCTGAACTTTTAACTCTGAACTGCTATGAAAAATCTGTTTTACAACCTGCTCAAAGAAATCGGCGAAGACCCCGAACGCGAAGGACTCAAAGGAACGCCCAAACGCGCGGAGGAGTCCTACAAGTTTTTGACCCGCGGCTATCATCAGAACATCGACGAAGTGCTCAACAACGCCTACTTCGAAGCCGAAGACAACCACATGGTGATTGTCAAAGACATCGAGCTCTACAGCCTGTGCGAACACCACATGCTCCCCTTCATCGGCAAATGCCACATTGGCTACATTCCGACCGATAAAGTCATCGGCGTCAGCAAGCTGGCGCGTGTGGTGGACATGTTCGCGCGCCGCCTGCAGATTCAAGAACGGCTCACCAACCAGATTGCCAATGTGCTGATGGAAAAAGTCGGTGCGCAGGGTGTCGGAGTGGTGATTGAAGCCCAGCACCTGTGCATGATGATGCGAGGCGTTCAAAAGCAAAATAGCAAAATGATCACCTCCGACATGCAGGGCATCTTCCGCACCCAAATGGCCACGAGAACAGAATTCCTGCAACTCATTGGCACCACCTCATAAAAAGAGGAATATTGGAGTATTGGATTGTTGGAGTACTGAAAGAACCCGCTCTGCATGCTTCCCGTCTCTGCATGAACGTTTTCCAACCATTGGAACCGGCGCGGCCGGATTTCAGTTTTTTCCCCAAGGTTTGAAAACTGTAGGTGCGGGCGGTGACCGCGCCCGACGGACGCGGCTACAAATTTTCCAATCATTGGAACCGGCGCGGCCGGATTTCAGTTTCTTTTTCCAAGCATTGCCATTCCACTTCGCTGAACCATTCGCTGCGCTCATTATTTACCTTTGATAAATTATGTTTCCGCTTTGCTCCAACGCATTGCCGCCGCAACAACGTCTCATGGATCCCGACTTCTTCGGGGAGCCTCTCTCGACTGCGTCTCGGGTGGAAAAATCGGGATATGCGTCATGACGCACATCATCAATATCACCTGATAATACGTCATACCCGAATGGCCCTAAGTTAAGCATTTTTTAACCGCAGATGACGCAGATAAACGCTGATCCGGCAGGAGCATCTTTTTAGAACTCAACAGCCATAAAATCGATTAGAACCCTTTATTTTATAAAGATCCGCACTGTATTTCATCCGTATACATCAGCGCAATCTGCGGTCAAAGATGATCCATATTTGATTTTGCATGCATTAGAATCCCTTTAACTTAGTGCCAGTCACGTCAGGCCCCGCCTTAATCCTGTTGCTTTAAAGGTATTTTTGATTGTTGTACAACTTCGCTCACATTACACTCACCGGACATTCCTGTAAAAAGCGTCATGACGCTAATTAAATAAAATGGGGCAGTGAAATGAAGATTAAAATTATAATGATAGCTGTATTGTTGGGCTTCCTCAGTCTGACGGCCAATGCGGGCGTGGGTTTTTCCCAGTTCGCTGACCCTTCAGGAGCCATTAATGTGTATGCCCTGCAGAGTCCTGTGCAAGACTTATATACAGGTGGTCCCAGTTGGGAGCAGTGGATGGCGTATGACCTAGAAGATGTGATCGTTGAAACCACAAATTTTCAGACACTTGTAATGAAGCCCAACATCTCTGCCTATGCCACTGAGCCCGGAACTTATGCGTCGGGTGGTGATGGGACTAAGACGTTTGCCCATCTCAATCTTTATGAGCACACCGTCAGCTCCCTTGACAGTACAGCTACTATGGACTTTGACGTGACCTTTAACGGTCTGGACCAGACGCGTTATAAGCTGTATGCGGTTTTTAGGATGATTGATTCGTCGAGCTATGAGCCGTACTTTAATTTTGAAAGTTACATCGAGATTACTTCAAACGGAACATACAATTTGGAAAGTAAAGCGTTGGGTGCCTATGCATCTCAATGGCTTCACGCTGGTTTTGTTCTTTGGGGAAGAAACGCCGCGCCGGGGAACAGCCACGGTTCTGTAACCATTAATCTAACAAATCTTAACGTTAACGTTGGGTTTAGCCCCCCCCCCCCTCGCCTAATCCAATGACTTTCGCAAGCGCTGAAGCGATCAGCGACATGGCAGTCGAGTTGGTGGCGACTACCGCGATAGGTGACGGTTTTGATGTTGAATATCAATTCTACAACTATTTCAAAGGCTATTACAGCGGATGGCAGAGAAGTCAAGTCTGGATTGACCAAGGTGTTGCTACCGTTGCCACAGGGGATGTGACAATAGCGAACGCCGATTTCGAGGCGACTCCGGATGCCGGAGCAGGTTACACCTTTGACTCGAACTCCGGCGATGGAGTCACTAGCAGTGCGAACACAGCGGATGACAGCGGCAACGGTGTTGCCTATGCATATGTGAATGGAACAGAAACCAGCGCTACTGGCGGATACGCCGTGGTTGTCCAGTCAATTGACCTTACTCCTGAACTGATCGGTGGAGGAGATGATATTACCTTGTCTGCGGACATCAAAGCGCTGGCCGGCAAGAACGGCGGCGGCGCTTTTCTGAAACTGGAAGCGTGGGCTGATGGTGTTACTCTTAATGAAGATTACTCAGAGACTATAACCGTAACCGAAAGCTGGGATACGTATTCGATTGATTATACCACTCCGAGCGGTGCGGATGAGATTCGGGTGGTTTTGGGTGTAGTCGTTGCCAGCACAACTGCATCTGACAGCCACTATTACTTTGACGATCTGGCAATCAGCGGAACGTACAACATCTACGCTGGATTGAGCGCAGGAGTTCAGTGTCTCTATCTAGTTTGGGCGCGGGATACCAGCCCGGATCAGAACACAACGAGCCCTGGATCAGTAGTCGTCTACACGGCTGCTACGGATACTGCGGCGCCTACGCCGTCTCCGATGTCATTCGTTAGTACGGATGTAAGCGTAACGATGATTAAGCTAGTGGCGACTACAGCAACGGATGACAAATCCAGAATTGAGTATTACTTCGACTGTACTGCAGGACCCGGTAACGACAGTGGATGGCAGACAAGCCCAGTCTATTATGACCTAGACGTGACGCCCGGAACGAATTACAGCTACACCGTTATCGCCAGAGATATATCTCGCGCTCAAAACAGCACGACGGTTTCCGCAGCGACAAATATCACAACGCTGGCACCAATGACGTCGAACCAGATGTTCTACAGAGTGGTTTCCACCCAGTCGACACACATCGTTTCTTTTGAATCGAATGGTATGCTTGTGTGGAGCAATTCAGTTCCGGATGCACGATGTAGAATTGAGTCACTCCCATCTTTGGTGGGATCACCGCCCTCCAGTTCTCTCTCCGCGGAAATCATATGTGAAGAGATGTTAATGAGCGTTAAAATGCCGATGCAGCCCGTAGAAACGCCCATTGTTTTATCTATCTATTCTGATGGGTGGGGAACCCTTTTAGAAACGCGGGCTCTCTCAGAGGCGCAAATCGTTACAATTCAATTTCAGGAAGAGTTCCCGGACTGGATTTCTGCTCAATACTACGTCTATGCTCATCAAGATGATCACTACACGAAGGTCTATAGTGTTTACAGCAACCAAGCGTTTTATGTTGAGCTGGAACCAGTTGACACAGCACCTTTTTCAATGACGGGTGTGATTTTTTCAAAACAGTTATATTTCAAAGACTGTTATTTTAATAACGAAGTGATCGGCGTGACAGGACCTTCTGGGTCCTTGCCCGACATTATAACCGACCCGTTCGGGCGTTATTCCATAACCAATAATACGATCGGAACATATACCCTCGACTTCTCCTACCAAGACGTACCGTTTTCATTCAATATCACCAATTCGTCAGCGGTCGATTATAAAGATCTTTCTTTCAATGAACCCACCCAGTGGGATGCACCAAATATCTACCTGTATCCTGAAACAGAGACGAACGTAACCGTGACGCTCGGCTACCCCAACGGCGGCCAGCTGATCGCTTCGGACCCTCCGTACAATAGTGGATGGAACGTCTCTGTGGACACAGACGGGATTATCGACGAACACTACGGATATCTGTTCTACGAAGCGAAGGTTCCGCAAGCGCTGGAATCTAAAGAAGGCTGGCTTCTGGATGGAAGCAATCTGGAGGGAGAATTCCGGGAACTCATGGCAGAGCTAGGGTGTCAAGGCCGGGAAATTGATGACTTTATGGAATACTGGATGCCCCTTATGAAAGGGTCGTCCTGGTATGCGGTCTATCCACAGAACCCGGAAATGGTGACGACCCTTAATATTACACCTGCACCACAAAACGTATTGAGATGTCTTTTTGTGGTAAGGGCTCTTACCCAGCCCATCTCAATTCCACAACCGACAATCGTTCCATTTGTGCGCAGCGGTTTCACCGTTGTCGAATGGGGTGTATCTGGATGGGAACATTAACCTGCAGAACAAGGAAGTGCAACTGACCTAGTCATCACGCGTTTTTGATGCAAAGTTTATTTTCCAAGAAGCTCACTTCTAACGTTATCTGCGCATCCCTGACTTGTCCTCCGAAGCTTTAGCGAAGGGGGATGCAATCAGGTCAACCATTCAGGCTGACGAGATGGTCGTGCTCACCCTTTTTGGTTTTGAATTTGTTTGGGTATTTTTTGAGCAGTGCACTGAATGTTTTGCAATCGTAGTTGGCTTCGTCGAAGGTCGGATCGAGGCGTTTCACCACAGGGCGAATGGCGGCTTTAACCACCCATTCGTCCCCTGATTTAGCCACAATCTGTTTCATCGCCCGGGCAATCAGTTCGACGGCATCCTTCACGACGACGTCATCGCTTTCCGTCTCTTCAACCACTGCCAGCTCTTCAACCATCAGCGATTCATAATATTTAAACTCGGAACAGCTGTTGGCCCAGTGCCGATTGGTGCTGCCTTTGCACCCCACCCCGATCAGATCCTTGCCGGCGGTTTTTATTTTCTGCGCCAGCGGGATAAAGTCGCTGTCACCACCGATGACGACCACGGAGGAAATGTAAGGGAAGCGCAGAACGTCGTCCAACGCATCGAGCGAAAGCTTGATGTCGGCCCCGTTTTTGGCGGAGGCACCGGGCGGAAAGATCTGAATCATTTCCACGGCGGTCTTCAGCAGGGGCTGCCGATATCTGGAATACCACTGCCAGTTACAATAGGCCTTGTTAATCGCAATATTGCCATACGTGGCGGCGAAGTCATACACCGCCTGGACATCCACCAGCATATCTTGCGGCGCGCGGTTCTGCTTACCATAGGCTCCACTCCCGTTCTTGGCATCGAACAGACTGGCGTGAATATTTTCAAAATCCCAATACAGGGCTACAGCGTCTTTCGGCATATCCGTCCTCCATTTATCGTGGCTTCTACCCTATTTTTCCAACCATTGGAAGTCCTAGCATGGCGGCTCATCATTTTTCCAATGTTTGGAAATTGCCGAAAATGACGAAAGCTGAAAGGATGTGTGGCATCATGCTGAGCCGTTTAACCATCCAAAATCTGGCATTGGTCGATTCGCTATCGATTGAATTTCGCGGCGGACTGAATGTGATTACCGGCGAGACGGGCGCGGGAAAATCTCTGCTGATCGGCGCGCTGCGCCTGCTACTCGGCGAACGGGCCGATAAAAGCATGATCCGCACCGGCGAAACTTCCTGCGGCATCGACGCCTGCTTTGAGCTGGCCGACCCGAAGGCTGTCAACGCGGTACTCAATAAGATGGGCATGGAACCCTGCGAGGACGGCCTGCTGATTATCCGCCGCACCCTCAGCGAAACCAGTTCCAAAAATTGGGTTAATAATGCGCCGGTCACGCTGAACGTGCTAAAGGCGCTAGGCGATGTGCTGGTCGATATGCACGGCCCCTACGACCATCAGTCGCTATTAAAAAACGAAGCGCAGATGGATATCCTCGATGCCTTCGGCGGGCTCCAACTCGATCGGGCGGAGTACCGCAAAAAATACCGAGTTTTCCAAACATTGGAAAAACAGCTGCAAGAGCTCTCCACTGTCGATAATTCCGGCCTCGAAGAGCAGATCGATCTGCTCGACTGGCGCATCAAAGAGGTGGAAGACGCCAACATATCCAAAGAAGACGAAAAAGAAGTCCTGCAAGAGCATGAGCAGATTGCCAACGCCCAGAATATCCTTGAGCTGGCGCAAACCGCTGTCGGCGGACTGACCGAAGGCGAAACTCCCGCCAACGATGGACTTTCCGCCGCCCGGCGCGCCTGTTCGCAACTGGAAAAATATATCCCAGAAGCCGCCGACTGGGGCGAGGAGCTTGAAAGCGCGATGCGCACCGCGCAGGAAATTTCCGCCGTCATTCAAAACGCGGTCGATGATATTTCCGCCGGGCCGGAGCGCATGCAGCTTCTCGACGAGCGCGTTGCGCTCTACCGCAGCCTCAAGCGTAAGCATGCCCCGTCCGTACCGGAAATCCTCGAAAAACTCGACGAATGGAAAACGAAACTCAACGATCTACAGAGCCGCGATGACCGCCGCGCGGAAATCGAAGCGGAGCGCGCCGGCGCGCTGTTCGAAACAGAAAAGACCGGTCTAGCGCTGAGTTCTAAACGTCAGAAAGCTGCTGGCAAGCTGGCCGACGCCATCACCGCCGAACTGCGCGACCTCGGCTTTAAACACGGCTTGTTTGAAGTGCAGCTGATGGAATGTGACCCGACGGCATCCGGCATGGATGAAATTGAATTCGGCTTCGCCCCCAATGCGGGTGAATCAATGAGGCCGCTGCGGATGATTGCCTCAAGCGGCGAAATCTCGCGCGTCATGCTGGCGGTTAAAGCGGTCCTAGCGCGCCACGACCGCATTCCCCTGCTCGTCTTTGATGAAATCGATGCCAACGTTGGCGGCGAAATCGCCAATGCGGTCGGCGAAAAGCTGGCGCAGGTCGGCAAAAGCCATCAGCTGATCGCCATCACCCACCTGCCGCAGGTGGCGGTGTGCGGAAGCACCCATTTTGCAGTATCCAAAAGCGTTCACGATGAACGTACCTTTACGGAAATCACCCTGCTAGACGAACCCGCGCGCACGGAGGAAATTGCGCGCATGCTCGGCGGCAAAGATTTAACCAACGTCACCCTGCAGCATGCAGGAGAACTGTTGCAAAACAGGAAGTAGGACTAAGTAGATAATTTGGAATTGTCAAATTATCGGACTGACCCAAATGGCACTAAGTTAAGCATTTTTTAACCGCGGATTACGCGGATGAACGCTGATCCGACAGGAGCACCTTTTTAGAATTCAACATCAATAAAACCGATTATAACCCTTCATTTTATATAGGTTCACACTATATTTCATCCGTATACATCAGCGTAATCTGCGGTCAAATATTATTTTTGCATGCATTAGAAACGCCTTAACTTAGTGCCATTCCGGACTAACCCTGTCGGCGTGTTTTCCGTGTGTGGCATTCCGCCCGCGGCACACCTGAAGTATATTAGTCTCCATCCGTGTCTATTCGTGTGATTCGTGGTTTAAATTCCCCGTTGTTGACTGCGGCGCGTTCGGAGAACACGCCCTACCTTTTCCATTCGCAGCCATTTGCGTTCATTCGCGGTTGTTTTTTTGGTGTCAATCGGGCGGCAAGACAGTTAAAAATAAACGAATGAGAACAGAACAAGACTCCCTTGGACAACTCGACGTGCCGGACAATGCCCTTTACGGCATTCACACCGCGCGCTCCATCGCCAATTTTAACGCCGCTGGCGAACCGCTGCCGATCGAACTGATCTACGGCATGGTGACCCTCAAACAGGCCTGCGCGGCAGCCAACGCCGAACTCGGACTGCTAACGCCCGAAAAAGCGGTCGCCATTGCCGCTGCCTGCGGCGATGTGCTCAGCGGAAAAGTCGACGACCAGTTCCCGATCGATATTTTTCAGGCCGGAAGCGGAACCTCAAGCAACATGAATGTGAACGAAGTTCTCGCTAATCTGGCCGGTAAAGAGCTCGGCGGCGAACTCGGCGACCGTACCGTTCACCCGAACGACGACGTCAACAAAGGGCAGTCGACCAATAACATCTTCCCGTCCGCTATCCGGGTGGCCTCCGTTCAGCTGTGCGGCGGACTGTTGCACGCGCTCGAAGAACTTTTCCAAGGTTTGGAAAAAAAGGCGGAAGAATTTTCGACTATTCGGAAAAGCGGACGCACTCACCTGCAGGATGCAGTGCCGGTGACGCTCGGTCAGGAATTCGCCGCCTGGTCGCAGGCGCTGTGCAAAGCAGAAAAACGGATCGCCTTCGCCTGCATGAACCTGCTTGAACTGGGCGTCGGCGGCAACGCCGTCGGAACCGGGGTGAATACCCCCGACGACTTCCGTGAAAAAATTATCAGTGCGCTCAATCAAGCAACAGGCCAGGAATACCGAGTTGCGGATAACGGCATAGAGATAACCCAGTTTCTAACCGACATGGCAGCGTTTTCCGGCGCGCTGAAAATGCTAACGCTCGATCTGAATAAAATCGTCAACGACCTACGTCTGCTCAGCTCCGGCCCCAACACCGGCTTGGGCGAAATCAACCTGCCGACGGTTGAACCGGGCTCATCCATCATGCCAGGCAAGATTAACCCAAGTATCTGCGAAGCCGCCAACATGGCCTGCATGCAGGTGATCGGCAACGACGCGGCCGTTTCCGCCGCCTGCGCCGCCGGGCAGCTGGAACTCAACACGCACATGCCGGTCACCGGCGCCAACATCATTAAATCGCTCAAAATTCTCACCAAAACTTGCGCCGCTCTAAATGAAAAATGCGTGGTGGGCATCACCGCCAACAAGAACGTCTGCCGCAACAACTTTGAGCGCAGCGCCGGACTGCCGACCATCCTGAATCCAGTACTGGGCTACGATCAGGTCGCCGTGCTAGTCAAAGAATCCCTGCGCAGCGGCAAGACGCTTGCCGAACTGGTTCGCGAAAAAGAGCTACTGCCCGAAAACGAATTTAACGCCTTGCTCGCCAACTCCACCGGACCCGCTATATGAGCATCCTGATTCAAAACGTTCAGCACGAGGAGCAGGTTGTCGACCTGTTCATCAACGGCAATGTAATTGAAGCCATCGGCGAGTGCGGCGACAAATCTGCTGACACCATTCTTGACGGAAGCAACCAGGCGATTCTGCCGACGTTCCACAACGCGCATCACCATGCGGCGATGGCATATATGCGCAGCTATGCCGACGATCTGGAACTCTTTGAGTGGCTCAACGAGCACATCTGGCCGCTCGAGGCGAATATCACAGAAGAGGATGTCTACAACGGCGCCCGGCTAGCCTGCTTGGAGATGATCAAATCTGGCACCACTTTCTTCAATGACATGTACTGGTATTTCCACGGCACCGCGCGCGCAGTCGAGGAGCTGGGCATGCGCGCGGCGCTTGGCGCGGTGTTCATCGACATGGGCGACGGCGACCGCCGCGCCGCCAACCGCGAAATGGCTCAAACACTTCTCGACGAGAGCAAGCAGTACAGTGACCGCATTCAGTTTCAGCTCGGACCGCACGCACTTTACACCGTCTCAAAAGAAGCGCTTCTGTGGTGCGCTGAATTTGCAAACGAACATGGTCTGATGATTCACACGCATCTCAGTGAAACCGAAAAAGAAGTGGCCGACTGTATGGAACTCCACGGCATGCGCCCGCCGGCCTATCTGGATTCACTGGGACTGCTGGCTCCGAACCTGACTGCGGCGCATTGCGTCTGGCTCGAACAAAACGAAATGGAACTGCTAGCCGAGCGCGGCGTCGCCGCCCTGCACTGCCCGACGTCCAACATGAAGCTCGCCTCCGGAAAATTCCGTTTCACGGATGCGCAGAAAGCGGGCCTGCGAATCGCCATTGGCACCGATGGCGCGGCATCGAACAACAATTTGGACATGAGCGAGGAAATCAAGATGGCCGCCCTGCTCGAAAAACATTTCACCGGCGACCCCACCGCCCTCCCGGCTGAAACCGCATGGCACGCCGGCACGCGCGCCGGCGCGGAACTATTCGGCATCAACAGCGGAATCATCGAAGAAGGCGCGCTGGCCGACTGTATGCTGGTCGACCTCAACAACGAACGACTGGTTCCCGGCCACAACCTGATTTCCGATATGGTCTACAGTGCCGACAGCCGTTGTATTGACACGGTAATTTGCGATGGGAAAATTCTGATGCAAAACCATCAGGTACCGGGCGAAGAGGAAATCATCGCCAAAGGCCGTGAGTATAAAGAAAAATTCAAACGCTAACCGACTCGGTACGTGCCTATGCAATAGGCTTGCCGATGAGTGAGAACGGGCCGGTCCAGTCGATTTTAATGTGTACCAACTGACCGAGGCAGTCGGAATCCGATTCAAAGAAAACCAGTTTGTTGTGCGGGGTGCGGCCGCGCCAACGGTTTTTCTTTTCCTGAAATTCCTCAACGAGCACCTCGACGGTCTGACCGAGAAGCTCCGCTGATTTCGCGGCGTTGATTTTCGTTGTCAGCTCATCGAGACGGATGCGGCGGCTCTCTTTTTCGTCCGGCGGCACGTCGTCTTTCATTTTGGCGGACAGTGTGCGCGGACGCGGGGAATATTTAGCAATATGATACATATCGAGCCGCAGCTCTTCGGCGAGCTTCATGGTTTCCATGAAGTCCTCTTCGGTTTCGGTCGGATAGCCGACAATCACATCGGTGTTAATGGCGGCATCTGGAATCCATTTCCGAATATTGGAAATAATGTCGCGGTATTCAGCCGATGTGTAGCCGCGGCGCATCGATTCGAGAATGCGGTCGCTCCCCGCCTGATACGGAATTTCAATGTAGGGGCAGACCTTATCGATTTCCGCCACCGCGCGAATGAGTTCTTCGTCCATGTAGGCCGGATGGCTCGTTAAAAATCGGACGCGTAGAATGCCATCGATGTTGGCGACCTCCCTGAGAAGCCAGGCCAGATTGATGCCCTCTTCGAGATCAAACCCGTAGCGGTCGACGATCTGCCCGAGCAGATTGACCTCCTTGATGCCCTGTGCGGCTAACGCGCGCACTTCGCCGAGCACCTCCTCTGGCAGGCGGCTACGGTCCGGCCCGCGGCGATGCGGAATAACGCAGTAGGAGCAAACGTGGGAACAGCCGAGCGTGATCGGCACAAACGCCGTGACGGCTTTCCCACGGCTCACTGCCGGCAGGCGGTAATCCGCCAGCTCCACCTGCGCTTTGTTCAGATGTTTATAGGCATCGTGCTGAAGAATGACGTCAATCACGGTATTGGTCTGCGACGGCGAGGCAAATACATCCACGAACGGAAAGCGCTCGGCCAGATCTTCGGCTTCGCGCTTGCCGACCATGCAGCCCATCAGCGCGATGATCATGCCGGGACGTTTGTTTTTCACCCCGCCCAGCGCGGTCAGCTTGCGGACCGCTTTATCCTCCGGCTGCTGCCGCACCACACAGGTGTTGAGCACCGTAATATCGGCGTCAATCGCCCTAGGTGTTTCCACAAAGCCCAGCGCCTCGAACTGCGAGGCGAGATGACGGCTGTCCGCCTCGTTCATCTGACAGCCAATCGTCCAAATATGATAAGTTCCGGTCATGAGTCAAAAATCCTTCTTCCACATGCAAACGGGGATATTGAAGGCAAAATCATGACAGGCAACCTCATTTTTAATGAATTGTGAACGCCTGCCGCTTTCTTAACCTCCGCAGCCTCCGGCGAAAGCTGGTTCCAATGCTTGGAAAAACAGTTGTGCCGCCATGCTATGGCTTTCCAGCCATTGGAGAAACGTCGAAATCAGAAAATATTGCGAACCCCCTCAACCAAATATCATGAGGTTTTTCTCGTTTGCAAACACCACAATCCTCATTAAACTCCATTCTGAAAAACGGCTATCGCTTATTAAACGTTGATGATGAATAAACCCTACATTCTGAGATAAACAAACATGGTCCATATAGGAAAACGTCCAAGGCTAAAAGCAAAACCCAAGAGGCTAAAAACGAAGCCCCGACTATCCTTCTTTCTGTGGGTTGGGACATTAAACCTAAAATGGATTGGGGCAGGATTAATAGTCGTCGTGATATCCAGTGTGGTGTTGTTTTACACGCTCCCCCCCGAACTAGTTGCGGAATCTGTGGCAGATTCAAGCCCAGTCTTTAACTCCAAATCTCGCCTTAGAATAAAAAACATAGGTTTTATTCCGGCTGTATCTATAAAAGCAGAATACGCCGGAGTTAAAGCTGATATTAAAAATGGATTTCCCACCAAAGAGATGTGGGTGAGTAAAAAAGAAAACTTATCAAACCGACTGTCGCATGATGAGTCTGTCGAAATTCCAATCATTGGCAAGTTGCACCTTTCACTATCCGGGCTCTATGAGAGAGTTGAATTTTATATGGGTATCAGTTATACCACTAAATTCTTGTTTCTAGAAAAGACCTTCACAAAATGGTGGTATGTAGAACTACAGCACCAGCCAGACGGTTACTCTTGGTTAATACAAAACATGCGGCCAGCTAAAGGATCGACTTTATGGTGGAAACGCCTGCAATTTTTAAAAGGTTTGAAAAAGCTATAGCATCCTCACTTTGCTAAAGCTTCGGAGGACAAGTCAAACTCGCACAGTTTTCTTTTCCTCCATTTTCAACATCCCGGAAATCACGTAATTCCTGTCAAAAAAATGGCGGTTGGCTGACGGTAGCTGCCATTCTCTAATGGTTGGAATTTATGACGCCCACGGTGTTACTTTGACATGTAATCCATCTTTCTGTTTATCTGACCCCGCTCTAGAAGGTGAGTGAATTACTGTTATTACCTTTTTACACAACGCTTTCGATCGGAACGCTCAGCCTGCCCCGAAAGGCAGCATCAAAAATTTTGCATAAATCCAGGCAATCAGCTCTCCGGTGACGTGCCGGATTCCGGCGCTGTACAGATACCAGTGTTCGAGGTTGTAGTGCGCTGGAGCGACGGAAACCACGCCGAGCGGATAGTCGCGGCCGAAAACACGTTGGTAAAGAAGGTGTGAGCGACGGGCGTGCGCACCGACCGTGTAGAGTTGTGCGGATTGACCGAAGAGGCCCTCCTCTTCCAGTTTCCGGCGAACCGCCTTCGCAGAGATAAAGGTTCGGTCACGGTCGGTATCCGGCGCCGGCGCGATTAAAATGCGTTCTTTTGGGATCCCCATTTCGATCAGGCGCGCCGTTCCGAGCTCCGCATAATTTTCGTAGTGGAGGATTTTCTGCGCAAACGTGATCGGACCGCCGCTGGTCACCACGAGCTGACCTGGACGGATTGAATTAGCAACCACGATAAGCTCGGCATCCGCCATCCAGCCTTCGACGATTACCAGCTGCGCCTGCGGTAGCGGGCGGCTTTCAGCCAAAAAGGGATAAACCTTGAAAAACAGGCTGGCCGCGAGAATTCCGAGCAAAAGGAGCAGCAGAATCAAGCTCGGAACGGTAGGCAACCATACAGCCTTTTTACGAAAGAATTTCATCACGGAAGGTATAACGTGTAAACGGCTCCGGAACAATTCCTATCTTTTTGCAAAATTCTTTGGCCGCAGGGGGTTGACACAGCCTGTCCCCTCCTATATTTTCCCCGCCTTGCACCCAGAACAGAAAGATTTTAAATGAAGACATTTGTAGCGAAAAAAGAAGATGTAACCCATGAGTGGTTTATGGTGGATGCCGCCGACAAATCGACCGGACGCCTGGCCGTGTTTATTGCCAACATTCTGCGCGGACGGAACAAGCCGACCTACACCCCGCATGTCGACACCGGCGCTTTTGTTGTTGTGGTCAACGCTGAAAAAATCAAGCTGACCGGGAAAAAAGAAGAAGGCAAAATCTATCAGGACTACAGCGGATACCCAAGCGGTCTGAAAGAACGCAACGCCGCGACCATCCGCGCAAAACATCCGGAACGGATCATCACGCAGGCGGTTGAAGGCATGCTCCCGAAAAACCGTCTGAGCCGTCAGGCCATGACCCGCCTGAAAGTCTACGTCGGCCCCGATCACCCGCACGCCGCACAGCAGGTGCAGACACTTGAATTTAACGGATAAGTTAAGGAATAAGAAATTATGGCAACCGCAAAAAAAATTGATGAATTTGCAGCAACCGGCCGCCGCAAGACCTCTGTGGCTCGTGTCCGCATGGTAAAAGGTGCTGGTTCAATCACCGTGAACGGTCTGGATGTTGAAGAATACTTCGACACCAAAGATATGATCGACACCGTCAGCCGTCCGCTAGTGCTCACCGAGCGCGCCGGTCAGTACGATCTTAAAATCTCTGTAAAAGGCGGCGGCAAAGTCGGCCAGTCCGGAGCCATTGCCCACGGTCTGTCCCGTGCGCTGGTAATTGCGGAGGAAGATTTGAAAGCCACGCTGAAAAAAGCGGGACTGCTCACACGAGATGCCCGTATGAAAGAGCGCAAAAAACCGGGTCAGCCGGGTGCTCGCAAGCGTTTCCAGTTCTCGAAACGTTAATCAATCGGCTCTCGCCGAAACTGGTCCCGGCTCTCTTGCGAGGTCGGGACTTTTTTTGTTCCGAAACAGCGGCAAGCGGTGTAGGGTTTCGCCCGACTTGAGGAAATTTGTAATGAAAAAACTGATTCTGCCTAAAGGCTTTTCGGTGGCGGGAATCTCCGCCGGCATTAAGCCGAAAAAGAAAAAAGACATGGCGCTGATCGTCTCCGATGTTCCGACGGTCACGGCCGGGGTATTCACCACCAACCAGATCAAGGCCGCACCGGTCCAGTGGGATAATCAGGTCGTTGAAAACCCCAGCGCAAAAGCGATTGTAATGAACAGTGGTGTCGCCAATGCTTGCACCGGCAAACAGGGTCTGGCCGACACGCAGACCATGGCCGCGCTGACCGCGGGATCGCTCGGCGTCGATGCCAACGAAGTGTTTGTCTGTTCAACCGGCACAATCGGCAAACCCCTGCCGATGGATAAAATCACAGCCGGCATTGATAAACTGATCGATTCGCTTTCGCCGGACAACGGCATGGACGCCGCGGAAGCCATGATGACCACCGATCTGGTTTCCAAAACCATGACGGTCGAAATTGAAATCGGCGGCAAGCCGGTTCAAATGACCGGTCTGGCCAAGGGCTCCGGAATGATTGAACCGAACATGGCCACAATGCTCGCCTTTATTCTAACCGATGCGGCGATTGAAAAACATGCCCTGCAATGCGCTCTGCGGGCCGCCACCGATACCAGCTTCAACCGGATCACCGTGGATGGCGACCAGAGCACCAACGACAGCGTGATCGCCCTGGCCAACGGCATGGCGGGCAACGAACGGCTCACACAGGAATCCGCGGAATGGGATCTGTTTTTCCAAACTCTGCAAAAAATGCTGTTTGAACTGGCGATGATGATCGTTAAAGACGGTGAAGGTGCCACCCGAGTGGTCACCGTACGGGTGATCGGCGCGGGATCCGACGGCGAGGCCGACGAAGCCGCGCGGTCGGTCGCCAATTCAATGCTCAACAAAACCGCCTGGGCGGGCAAGCGACCCAATTGGGGGCGGATTATGGACGCCATCGGCTATTCACACGCGCAGGTGCAGGAAAACCGAGTCGACATCACCTACGATGCAGTTCCCGTGGTACGCGGTGGCATGGCCTATTCGGAATATTCTGAAGAAGACGCCATTGCGGCGGTTTCAAAGGAGGCGTTCACCATTCACATCAATTTAAATCTCGGGGGCGGAGAAGCGGTGGTCTACACCTGCAACTGCACTGAAGATTATGTTCGGATCAACGAGGTGTAAAGTATGCAGCAAATGATTGAAAAAGCGGCCGTTCTGGTCGAAGCCCTGCCCTATATTCAAAAATTCAGGAGCGATACTGTGGTCGTCAAATTCGGCGGCAGCATCATGGAAAGCGAAATCGGCTACCGCAACATTCTCAAAGACGTCGCATTTATGGAATGCGTCGGTCTGCGGCCCGTATTGGTGCACGGCGGCGGCAAAGCCGTTTCCAAAAAAATGCGCGAAGCCCACATTCAAACTAAATTTGTTCACGGACTGCGGGTCACAGACGAACAGTCCATCGGTGTGGTCGAAAGCGTCCTCAACGGCGAAGTGAACCCGCATCTGGTCGAAATCCTCGCCAACTACGGCGGCAAAGCGCGGGGCATTCACGGCGAAGACATCCTCACTGTGAAAAAGCACACCGGCATCGATCCGGAAACCGGCCAAGAGTTCGACTGGGGCTTTGTCGGCAAAGTGATTAAAGTCGACATTGAACCGATCGTGGCATTCCTCGACGCGGACATCATTCCGGTCATCACCCCGCTCGGACGGGGTGATGACGGACAGCTTTACAACGTCAACGCCGATGAGGTTGCCAATGCAGTCGCCCAGGCACTACAGGCGCGCAAACTGGTTTTCCTGAGCGACGTGCCCGGCTTATTAAAAAACCCGGAGGACAAATCGTCATTGATCACCAGCCTAGAAACCGGCGAGGTGGAGGATTTGATCAGCCGCGGCATTATCGCCGGTGGCATGCTGCCGAAAATTCAGGGAGCGGTTGATGCGCTCAAAGCGGGCGTCCATAAAGTTCATTTGATCGACTCCGCTCTGCCGCACTCCCTGCTGCTCGAACTCTTTACCGACAAAGGCGTCGGAACCGAAATTGTAAATTGAACAGGAATTCCAATGAATACTGCTGAAATTGCATCCATGCAAAAACAATACCTAATCCCGACCTACGCGCCGAACCTTGCGCTGGTCAAAGGGGCCGGCACCAAAGTCTGGGATGCTGAGGGGAATGAATATCTCGATTTCCTCGCGGGCATCGCTGTACTGAACGTCGGCCACTGCCATCCAAACGTAGTAAAAGCCATTCAGGAACAGGCGGCGACCTTGATACACGTCTCGAACCTCTACTACAACGAAAAGCAACCGCAGCTCGCCAAGGCGCTCACCGAAAAGGCCGGCGGCGGAAAATGCTTTTTCTGCAACTCCGGCGCGGAAGCCAACGAAGGGCTGATTAAGCTCGCGCGGCTTTACGGCTCGGAACAGGGCAAGTTTGAAGTCATCACGATGAAAAACTCGTTCCACGGCCGGACGCTGGCGACATTAACCGCCACTGGACAGGAGAAAGTACAGAAAGGGTTCGCCCCTCTGCCCGAAGGTTTTGTTCACGCAGAGTTTAATGACCTCGACTCGGTTAAAGCCGCCATCACAGACAAAACCGCCGCAATCCTCATCGAGGCCATACAAGGCGAAGGCGGCATTATTCCCGCCGACCCAGAGTTCATCACTGGCCTGCGGGAATTGTGCGATGAAAAAGAAATCCTACTGATGTTCGACGAAGTACAATCCGGTATGGGCCGGACCGGAAAATGGTTCGGCTTCCAGAACTATGACGTACAGCCGGATGCCTTCTCGCTGGCCAAAGCCCTCGGCAACGGTTTCCCAATCGGCGCAATGATTACCGCACCGAAAGTCGCAAATGTCTTTCAGCCCGGCTACCACGCCACGACATTTGGCGGCACGCCGCTGGCCTGCGCCGCCGCACTCGCCGCACTCGAAACCATCGAACAAGAAAACCTGCTCGAAAACGCCGCCGCGATGGGCAGCCTGCTTCTGAACAACCTGCAGAAAATTGCCGATCAGTACGACTGGATTGAATGCGCGCGGGGCACCGGCCTCATGGTTGGGCTCGTGCTGAACGACAACGCCCTGCCATTACAAAAGAAACTACAGGAAAAAGGTCTTCTCTGTCTGGCAACGGCCGTACGGGTGCTACGGATGCTTCCGCCACTCACGGTGACCGCTGCGGAAGTTGGACAGGCCATCGCACTCGTTACAGAAGCCTGCGCAGAACTGGATACCCAATGATTAAAGAAACCTTTCAAGTGAAACCCCACGAGGCCGGCAACACCCTGCTTCAGGTTCTGTCCGACCATTTGCGCTGCTCCAAAAAACAGGCAAAAACCATGTTGGACGGCAAACAGGTTCTGGTGAATGGCAAACGCATTTGGATGGCAAAGCATACAGTCGCCACCCGGGATCAGATTGAAGTCATCCGCTCCGAGGCGAACACGAATAAGAGAATCGAGATACTCAAGAAAGCCGGTGATATTCTTGTGATCAATAAGCCGGCCGGACTGGTCACCAACGACAACGCAAGAAGCCTGGAAGTGCGCCTGCAGCACGAGCTCAGCAATCCAGACCTCTGCGCCGTGCACCGTCTTGACCGCGAAACCTCTGGCTGTGTCCTTTTTGCCAAAAATGCCGAAACCAAGGCCGCCATGATTCCGCTCTTTAAGGAGCAACAGGTAGTGAAAATCTACCGCGCCATCGTTAACGGCCGGGTTTCCGACCAGTTGCAGACCATTACACGCGACATTGATGGCGAATCTGCCACCACGCTGGTCCATGTGCTTGATCGAACCAAACAGGCCAGCTATCTCGAACTGCGCATCAAAACCGGCCGCACCCATCAGATTCGCAAACACCTTGCCGCAGTGCGCCATCCGGTGCTGGGCGACAAAGGCTACGCCGGCTCCAAAGGACTGAGTGAACTTCTGCGCACCCTGCCGCGCCAGATGCTCCACGCCTACAAGCTGGTGCTTCCCTTCCCCGGAGAAGCCGGGAAAACCCTGCGCGTCACCGCGCCCGTTCCGGCCGACTTCAAGGAAACACTCAAAGCGCTCAAGCTAAAATAGGCTTCCAAGGTCTGGAACCTCCGTCGCTAAAGCTATGGAGGTCAGAAAACAAAAAGCCCCGCCGGTTTCGACGGGGCTTTTTGCTAACCGCTCTGATGATGATTGAGACGGCTACGATCTGTGGCGCTGTATAACCGGACCCCCGCGTTCCAGAGGTTCACCGGATAGAAGTTTCTGCAGTTGTTCTTCGACCCGCCGGGACATTTCCTCTTCGCGATGCTTCAGACGCTCACGCATTGTCTCAACGTCGACTTCCGCCTTTTCGAGACGTTTGTGGAGGGAGCGAGCCTTCATTATTTTTTCAGCGCGGTCGGTCAGCTTGACGCGAAGCTGTTCGGTCAGTTCCGCTTTTTTAACCGGGTCTATTTCCGATCGGGCGGCTTCCACCAGGCTGCGAATCGCTTCATCTTGCGCTTTCATTTCCATCTGCTTTTCATAACTTGTTTTCTGACGATGCCGATCATTTTCCCTGTCGGGACGACCGCTCGGCGGAGGCTGCGGAGCCTCGTTGGTTGTAATCTGCTCTTTATCATCGCCGCCAAATCCCAGTTTCCACCAGGGCGCTTTATCCTTCGCAACCGCAAATCCGACCGCAAAGACAACCATTAGTACATATACCATCCACTTCTTCATTACTCTCTCCTTGGGTTTACATCTCCGTGATGTCAAGCAGATCACCTGATATGGCCAGTATCAAGCTCTCCAGTTCCACCAGATCCTCTTCGAACTGGACGTTCCACACGTCCACTTCCCCTACCACAACTGCGGCAACGGAAACCACAGAGGGTTCCGGTGTGAAATTAAATGTCGTCACAACAAGCGTCAGACAGACCGCCAGCGCCAGAATTGGCTGCCATACGCGAGCGGGAAGCAGGATCGACCGGCGCTCCGTTTTCAGACGGGCGCGAATCCGCGTGACGGCCCACGGAGATGGCTCGGCCTCAGACGGCACAATCGCCCCGCAAAACGCTTTCAGCTCATCCCGTTTCGCCTGCGCCTCCGGACAGGCATTTAAAATCTTCTGTTTGCGCGTCGAAAGTTCGCCGGTCTGTTCAAGCAGAATCCATTTTCCGAGTTTTTTGGCATTCATCATCCTGCCTCCTGCAATTCGCGGTACTCATCCCCCAGCTCGTTCCGAAGCTTAGAGAGCGCATACTGCATGCGCGCCAGTGCCGTATTGATTGAGCATTTCTGCACCTTGGCAATTTCCTTAAAACTGAGTCCTCCCTGCATGCGCAGCCAGAACACCTCGCGCTGCTCCGGCGGAAGCTCCGCGGCCGCCGCGTCAATCCGTGTGCCCAGCGCATGCCCACCGCTTTCGTCGTCCGGTCCGAGGCGATGAGATGGCAGCAACTCACCCATAGCGGTTCCACCTTCCGATGCAGGAGTATCAAACGAAACCACCGGTTTGCGGCGGCGGATACGATCAATCATCAGGTTGTGCGCAATGCGGAACAACCAGCTGAGCAGATTTAACTGACGGGTTCTGTTCATGTTTTTAATGGCCCTCACCCAGACCTCCTGAAACACCTCGTTGGCATCCTCTCGGCCCTCGGAAAATTTATAAATAAAACCGAACAGCGGTTTTTTGTACTTTTCAACCAGCACCCCGAGCGCCTCGGAGTCGCCGTTTCGATAAGCTGCCAGCAATTTCGCATCGTCTGCTTCCATAGAGTGGTTTTTTTTCTCTGTTTTCATGGCATACAACGCTTCGCACTGCGCTTTATTGCAACGATCGCTTATTTTTTTGACAAGACCTGCGACTGAATAGACTCCCACCCCTGAACCATCAGAGCCCAGACGACGGTATAGGCGGCGACAGACTCGGCAAAAAGCGATTCCGCCGCACCTCGAAACGTCGGCTCACCGATGGCGATCATCCACAGCGAAACCACAAACAGGTTGGCGAGATAGATCACCACATAGGAAAAAATCCGCCCGTGTTCCTGCACATCGGGCTGATGCTGCGAAAGCATATAGAGGGTAAAGGTGACGTGAAAACCCCATGTCAGGCCGACCAGCACCAGCCAGAGCGGTTCATAGGCGCTGACATCCCAAAAGAAGCCGAGACCGTACCAAAGCGCGATCACCAGCCCCGTGTAGAACGGAAAAAAGTACGGGGCCAACGCGATGATGAAATTGCTCTTCGACAACTCCACGTGACCTCCATCACGCCCGACCTTCATCCGGCCGACCTTGGCACCCATCAGCAGCCCGGCAATGGCATGGCTGAGCTCATGCCCCAGCACATAGGTGCGGAACGCCTGTGGAAGTAGAAAAAAGCCCAGCACAGCAATTAGAAAACCAGCCGGCAGCGCCCAACCGGCGGATGCACCCGGCGTGGTGGTGGTCAGCAGGGCAAACACCGTGCGCGAAGCCGCCCAGCCCAGCGGCAGTAAACCCAATCCAATCAGCAGTTTGAGGAACTTCTTCACGTGGCTGATGATAGAAATAAAAAAACCGCAAAAGCGAATGCTTTGCGGTTTTTTTTGTCTTCTCTGGCTAGCCAGTCGAAACCTCGGCGAAGACTGGTGGAGGTACGGGGAATCGAACCCCGGACCTCTTGCATGCCATGCAAGCGCTCTACCAACTGAGCTACACCCCCGTCAGAGAAAGCGTGATTTATAGAGATCCACCCTGCTCAAGTCAACGTCCTAAACCCAAAAACTTGCCATGAGAGCACCGTACCGCGCATACTGTGCGGATATGAACACCAGACCCAGAACCCAAATCCCCTTTCAATGGCCCGACCCACCGTTCAACATTGTACTCGTGGAGCCGGACATCCCGCAGAACACCGGCAATATCGCCCGGCTGTGCGCCGCGACCGGTACCGTGCTCAATCTGGTCGAACCGCTCGGATTTCAACTGACCGACAAGCTGGTTAAACGCGCCGGACTCGACTACTGGGACGCCGTCACCGTCAACCGGTTTCCAAACCTTGGAAAATTTCAGGAAAATTTTTCCAAGGTTCGGAAAATCTGGTTCAGCACCAATGGCTCGAAGAGCTACACCGAGGCCGAGTACCAACCCGGCGACTGCCTGATCTTCGGCTCCGAGAGCAAAGGACTGCCGCTAGAGCTGCTGGAAACAAATAAAGAGGATGTGTACAACATTCCCATTCAGCTCGACCACGTCCGCTCGCTCAACCTCGCCAACGCCACCTCCATCGTGCTCTACGAAGCGTTGCGACAGATCAATACAGCTTCGGAAAATCCGCCGGCGGAATGAAGTCGTTAAAAACCGCTCTGGAGCAAATTTTTCGTCATGCGGATAAATCAAATCTATAACGGGTAACTCATAAGGTTTTTCTTGTGTAAAATCGACAACGTTGTAAACTGATTTGTTAATAATGCAAATGAAACAAATAAATCGTAACGCATGGTTCTGGTGGGTGTCGATCACCTCACTCGCCATTGGGATTGCCATTTTTATTCTGCTTCCAGATGACTATGATGATTTAGGAATTCAGCGCTACCGCTCCATGGCTCTGATGATCTCAATTGCCATCACCGGACTGTGCGTCATTATCGCCACCCGCGGCCGCTGGTTCGGCAAAGGCCTCTAAAGCTGATCTATTGGGGATGGATCCACTAGACGAGAATCCGGCTCCTCGTTGCCCTTCGACTCGTGCCACTCGTTCCCGCCTTTGCCAACAGGCTTCGGCGTGGCACGTAGGCCATTTTTTGCTATCGCAAAAAATGGTGCCCCGGACAGGACTTGAACCTGTGACCGTCGGATTAGAAATCCGATGCTCTATCCAACTGAGCTACCGGGGCAACGCGAACGGAGAATATGGCCTATAACGGACAAGTTATTAAAGCCGATTCTCTCCAACGAATAAAAAAAGTGCAGACAGAGCGGTAAGCCGGATTCTGTTCTCCCGAAGGAGTCAGCCATTTATCTAGTGCAATCAACCCGGATCTCAAGTGAGGCGGGCAGCCTCTTGATCCCTATTTGATCTTGCTCCGGACGGGGTTTACCCTGCCCCCTCGGTTACCCTCGGGGCGGTGGGCTCTTACCCCACCTTTTCACCCTTACCCTCCTTCACCAAGGCTTCGGAGGGCAAGCCCCCTGAAGTAGCAAAAAAAGGCGGTTCATTTTCTGTGGCACTTTCCATCACCAGCGATATCGCACCGATGTTCCCGCGTTAACCACGGAACGTCCTGCCCTGCGGAGTCCGGACTTTCCTCCCTCCGTCGAAACGAAGAGCGGCCGATACACTCTGCCTGCAGCGGAGGAAGATACGCCAAGGAAGCCCTCTCGACGAAAGAAAAATTTCCAAACCTTGGAAAAAATAAAGCCCGTTTTTCCAATGATTGGAAAACCGGGCTGATCAATCCGAAACCGGACGATTAGATATTTACTAGCATACGACCGCAGTAGTTGCAGGCAACGAGCTTGGCGGGGTTGATGGCATCGTTAACGACCTGCGGCGGGAGTTTCATGTTACAACCGCGACAATGGTCGTTTTCGACGCGGACAACGGCAAAGTCGCGTTTGTTCGCAAAGATGCGCTCGTATTTTCTCAGCAAGGAGGGTTCAACCTCGCCGGCCATTTTCTGCCGCGTTTCCTTCAGGGTCTCGAGATCCTCCTGAACCTCTTCCAGGCGCTCCACGAGCATCTCCTGTTCGTCACGGATACCCTCCTCTTCTTCCTTCAATTCGGCATCGCGCTCTTCAATCGCTTTTTTGGAGGTTTCGAACTGTTCCATCAGTTCGATTTCGTGGTCTTCAAGTTCGGAAATGGATCTTTCCTCATTGGCCACTTCAATCAGCAGTGCACGGTACTGCTCGTTGGTTTTGGCCTCCATCTGCTGATTCTTGTAGCGGGTTATTTTTTCTTTATGGGCTTCCACTTCCACTTCGAGCTGCTTGAGATCTGATTGAACCTTCATCTGATCTTCGCGCGCGGCAGCCAGACGGGTCTTCGCGTGTTCAAGCTGGGTTTCCACCTCGGCTTTGCGGACGGGGATGTCGCGAATTTCGCGTTGTAGTTTTGCGATTTTACGGTCTTTTTCCTGCAGGACAAGCAGGGCTTCAAGCGGATGAGCCATAATCAGATTCCTTGTGGTTACAGAACAAAAATAAGCGGAGAGAATACGTCCTAACCGCAGGGTCGACAACTGAAAAGTGTGCGGAATCCGCGGGCAACCCCGAATAGAATCCACCCCGGAGATTTACGATTTGGGTTATCTCCGGTCTGGTTTTCATTGGGGTTCTTTAGCTTCCGGGATGAACGAGCGGCTGTCCCTCTTTGCACAGGGGACATTGCGCCGGCTCCCAGATGACCGGCTCCATTTCGAGCAGACTAACTAGCGGGGCATCGAACTGCGCCTTACCGCCGCTGCGGTTGACCAGCACCCCGATGGCCTGAACGATTCCGCCATGCGCTTTGACGATGTCCACCGTCTCCTGCACGCGTCCACCGCGGGTGATGACATCCTCCGCAATCAGAAAGCGCTCACCCTCTTTGATTTTAAAGCGGCGCATCATCAAATCGCCCTGGGCGTCTTTTTCGACAAACACAAAACGAACGCCGAGCGCACGGCCCACTTCGTGGCCGACAGTAATTCCACCGATTGCCGGGGCAATCACGGTGTCGATTTCCAGCTTACCCAAAACGGTTTTTATTTTTTCGACAAGCGCCTCGCACACCTCACCGGCAATGCGGGGGTATTGCAACAGCAGCGCACACTGGAAAAACTGGTTGGAGTGCAATCCGGAACGGAGTTCAAAATGCCCATTCAACAGGGCGCTGGTTTCTTCAAACTTTTTCAGCAGGTTCGTGTCGTTCATGAATCTTCCTGCTCACCCTCCGGCCCGGCTTCCTGCTCACCCTCCGGCCCGGCTTCCACCTCGCCGAGAAGCTCGGTAACCTTCTTGCGAAGCCTGACGGTATCAAAAGGTTTTTCAAAAACACTGGCTGCGCCAAGTTTTTTTGCCAGTTTTAAATAGTGATTGGCCTGCACACGCCCGCCGCCAGAAACGATAATCACGGGAATGTCAGGTAGCTTGCTGCGGATGGCCATCACCAACTCGATGCCGTCACAATCAGGCATGATGACATCGCTAATCACCAGATCGAACGAGGAGCCCTCAAGAATCTCCTGCGCTTCGGTTCCGTTGGATGCATCAACAAAAGTTCGATTTTCCCCCTTCAGCATCGCACTTAGCATAGAACAGATCGACGCTTCGTCATCTACCAATAAAATTTTCTTCATTCTGTTGTTAACCTCTTGTTTCCAAAGTGCCTCAGACCTGAATATTCTCAAAGTCTGTACGGTAGTCCTGTCCGCCGCCGAATTCAAGAATACGTTGCACATGTTTTCCGAGAATATCAGCCTCTAAATTCACTTTTGTCCCGATTTTAAACTCGGACATATCCGTTTCCTCGATGGTATGCGGAATAATATAAACCACAAAACCGTCGTCCAGCAACTCAGCGACTGTCAGGGAAATACCGTCAATGGCAATCGAGCCCTTGTAAACCATTAGCATCAGCATTTCCCGACTGCATTCGATCGTGAATTTCCAGTCGCGATCGATCTGTTCGACCCTCTTCACCCGGCCGGTGCCGTCCACATGGCCGGTCACGATGTGGCCTCCGAGCATATCGCCCAGCGCAAGCGCCCGCTCCAAATTCACCAGCGACCCGGATGTTTTTTCTCCCAGATTGGTTTTATCAAACGTTTCGGCCAGCACATCGAAGCAAAAGTTTCCATCCTCAATGGCGGCGACGGTCAAACAGGCGCCGTTGACAGCGATGCTGTCGCCCGGCTGAATCGACTGTTCAAACGGGCGCTCTGGCGTCATCTTAATCCGCCCGGCCGCTCCTTGCATTTCGATTGATTCAATCCGTCCTGTACGAACAATTCCTGTAAACATATCTACTTCTCCTTCACGGGCACGGCCCGCAGTAAAACATCTTCCCCGCATGTTTCCAAAGTTTGGAAACGCAGGCGCGGCATGTTCGGCAGCGTCCACCCCTTTTTTCCAACCATTGAAAAACCGGTTCCACCCAGCAGGGACGGAGCCATGAAAATCACAAACTCATCGACCATTCCGGCGCGAATCAGCGAGCCGGCCAGTTCGCCGCCGCCCTCACACAGCACATGCATGAGACCGCGTTTCGCCAGATCGCGCAAAATCTTTTTTACGGAACCGTCGAACACCAAGGTCTGGTCTGCGGCCTCATCGGTGAGCACCTTTGCCTCTTTCGGAATATCGGAACCGACGACTCCCCGCCACGGAGCGCGGCCTCTCGCCGGGCGCGGCAAAAGCGACGGATTATCTGCCCGCACCGTTCCGGCGCCGACCAGTATTGCATCGGCTGCGCGGCGCATTTCCTGCACCTTTTTGCGGGCCTGCGGGCCGGTGATCCACTGCGATTTTCCGGACCCGTCCGCGATGCGCCCGTCGAGCGTCACGCCCAGCTTAAGCGTCACATAAGGAAGGCCGGTTAGCATCCGCTTGGCAAACGGGGCAATCAGTTCCTCGGCCTCTTTACGGCAGACACCGAACGTCACCTCCACACCCGCGCGGCGCAGTTTGCGCAATCCCCTCCCCGCATGAGCCGGATTGGGATCCTTACAGCCGACCACGACATGACAAATCCCGCGCTCTAAAATCAAATCGGTACAGGCCGGGGTTTTGCCCTGAGTAGAGCACGGCTCGAGCGTTACATAGAGAATTGCCGATTTTAGACTTTTAGACGTTAGCCCTTTGACCTGCCGAAGGCAGTTGACTTCAGCATGGGCTTTCCCGGCTTTTTTGTGCCAGCCCTCGGCGATGATTTTTCCGTTTTGAACCAGCACCGCGCCGACCGGCGGATTGGGGCGAGTCATGCCCTCGCCGCGCCGGGCGAGCGCAAATGCGCGCTGCATAAATGGAGTGTGCTTATCCATCGCTTCGTTTGGTGCTACGCGCTGGGCGGTCGAGTTCTTTTTGAATCCGGTCGAGCACGCCGTTTACAAAACGGCCCGATTTTTGCCCGCTGTACGCCTTGGCAATTTCAATGGCCTCGTTGATGGAAACCACCGGGGGCACATCGTCGCGGAAAAGCATTTCGTAGACCGCCACACGCAGAACCGTTCGATCCAACACGCCGAGACGATCCACATCCCAGTTGTCGGTGTAGCGTTTGATCGTGCGGTCGATTTTCATCTGCTGCTCAATGACGCCATGGATCACTTCGTTGACATAATTGCGGTCGCGGTCGAGCGGCGTCTTTTCTTCATCGTTCCAAAAATCGCCCAGCGCCTGATCCAGTTCTTCTGGGTTAAACTCGGTCTGGAACAAGAACTGAACCACCCATTCGCGCGCCTGACGGCGTCCGGTTACTTTTTTCATATTATCTACCTTTGGACTGCGGTGATGAAGCAAAGCGGTTCACCGCTTTAGCCCCTGCCTGTTAATCTAAACTTACTTGATCAAAAGCGGCGATACAGAAACCCTTCTATCGCCACACTCCATATTATTTTTTAAGTCGTTTCATTAAATTGGCAGTTTCGATGGCGGCCTCGGCAGCGTACCAACCGCGGCTCTGCTGAGAGCTAGAACAGCGCGCCACGGCCTGCTCCCATGTGCGCACCCCGACGATCTCATTGATCACCGGAATGTCGTTCCGGCAGGAAATATCGAGAAAGGCCTGTCCGGTTGTGTCGATAATCATCTGAGCATGCTGCGTTTCGCCCTCGACCACCACACCCAGTACAATCAGTGCGTCGTATTTTCCAGAAGCGGCCAACCGATTGGCGACCACCGGAATTTCGTATGCGCCTGGCACGTCGAATTTTCCAATATTCGGAACTTTTGCGCCGTTTTTTTCCAAACATTGGAACGCGTCATTCGCCAGCTGGCTGGTCAGTTCCTCATTGAAGCGGCTCACCACAATTGCAAAGCGCAAAGCGCTCGCATCCAGATTCTTCGCCTGTTCAAATCCTTTTCCCATTCGGCCTCTCCGTGCTGCTTAGCAGCGGCTATTACAGTCAGAATAATTAAGGTCAGAATAATGAAAAGTGAAATCCGTTCGTGGAAAAATTGTTCTGACTTTAATTGTTCTGACTCATCTCCTGTTTAAATAAGTTTGTTTAGAGAATATGACGCATTTTTTCGCGCTTGGTGTTCAGGTAGCGCTCGTTGTGTGGTGTGGCCTTGATGGCGATGGAAACGCGTTCTTTGATTTCAATGCCGTATTTGTCGAGCCCTTCCATCTTGGCAGGATTATTGGTGAGCAACCGGATGTTGTTCATCTCCAAATCCCTCAAAATCTGAGCACCGATACCATAGTCCCGCAAGTCGGGCGCAAATCCAAGTTCGACGTTGGCCTCGACGGTGTCGAGCCCCTGGTCCTGCAGTTCGTAAGCATGAATCTTTTTTGTCAGTCCGATGCCGCGACCTTCCTGCCGCATGTAGACCAAGGCGCCATATCCGTACTCGCCAATCATTTCCATCGCACGTTGGAGCTGAGAGCCGCAGTCGCAGCGCTGAGAGCCAAATACATCGCCGGTCAAACATTCGCTGTGCACACGAACGAGCGGATAGGGCTTTTCTTCGGTCGGTTCGCCCATAAAGAGCGCGAGGTGATCTTTGTTGTCCACCGAGGAGCTATAGACGCGCAGTTGAAATTCGCCGGCTTCGGTGGGCATGGCGACCGAACGCTCATGATGCACCATCTTTTCGGTCAGGTAGCGGTATTTAGTAATCTCAGCCACCGAGGTCATTTTGAGTTTATGCTTTTTGGAAAACTGAATCAGCTCCGGCAACCGCGCCATAGTGCCGTCATCGTTGGTGATCTCGCAGATAACACCGGCAGACTGCAGCCCGGCCATTCTGGTCAGATCGACGGTCGCCTCGGTATGACCCGCGCGCTCCAACACGCCGCCGGGCATGGCAATCAGCGGGAACACGTGCCCCGGACAGACTAGATCTTCCGGCAGGGCTTTCTCATTTACAATGGCCTGAATGGTCAGCGCCCGCTCTGCGGCGCTGATGCCGGTCGTGCTGTCAACCGCATCGACCGATACCGTGAAGGCGGTCTGAAACTTGTCGCCCTCATGCGAAATGTTCATTCGCGCCAGCCCTAGATGCGCGGCGCGCTCCTGCGTGATCGGCACACAGACCAACCCGCGGGCGTGAGTAATCATAAAATTGATCTGTTCCGGCGTACAGAATTCCGCCGCACAGATCACATCGCCTTCGTTCTCACGATCCTCATCATCCGTCACCACAATCATTTCGCCGCAGCGCAATGCGTCGAGCACATCCTCAATCGGATCAAACAACTTTTCACTCATATCTATTTTTTCCTTACCAACACGCAAAAGCCCTGAAAACTCACGTCTTCAGGGCAAACGGCTTTTGCATCTTCTTCTTCCATCCAGACTGTACTGTCGGTTGCAGAATCACACTGCATCGGCCTTTCGGCTCGCGGACTTTCTCACCCCTCGATTAAACTTGGGATAAACCGCCGGTCGGGAATTTCACCCTGCCCTGAAGAGAACTTTCATTATTGCGAAATGAGTATTTCGTTCAAGGATATTCGACCACCCGCTTTTTCAAGGGCCAGTGGTGAGTTGCCTGCCGTGAGCAACGTCAAACGGCCAAACCATTGGAAAAACAAAACCAGAATCTCCCAAAAGTTTTCAATTCAACTGCGGCGGAATCAGGCAGAATGATGACGGATTCATGCGCTACCGATTATAAGCATCATTCTGCCCTCAATCATTCTGCCTAATAAGCCCGTCCGGTCTAGACCCGTTCTTTTTCTGTGTATTTGGTGTGTAGCAGTTCGTGCGAAAGGTGGCCGAGCGGCGCGCCGAGGAACTCTTTATAGGCCTGGGAGATGGCGGGATTGTCGTGCGATTTGCGCAGCTCTTTCCCTTCGTCTTCGGCATAGATGGCGGCAATACGCTTTTCGCGGACTTCGTCGGTGGTAATGCGCGGCTGTCCACCGCCGCCGATGCAGCCGCCGGGGCAGGTCATTACTTCGACAAAGTGGTACTCGGCTTCACCCGCGCGAATTTTTTCGAGCAGCTTGCGGGCATTGCCAAGGGCATGCGCCACGGCAACCTTAACGGTGACCCCTTCAAGAAAACTCCATTCAGGAACGGTTCCTTCGATGGTAATTTCAGCATCTTTGATTCCTTCGAGACCAGCGACCGGCGTGACGTGCAAGTTTTCGAACGGCAGCTCGCGTCCAGTCACCAGTTCATAAACCGTGCGCAGCGCGGCTTCCATTACGCCACCCGTGTTGGCGAAGATGTCGGCGGCACCGGACGAAAGACCGAGCGGGGCATCCATTTTGGAATCTTCCAACCCTTGAAAATCGATCCCAGCCTCATGGATCATATGCCCCAGCTCACGGGTCGTGAGCACAATATCCACATCTTGCGCGCCACTATCGTTCATTTCGTCACGGGCAGCCTCGGACTTTTTGGCGGTGCAGGGCATAATGGAAACCATAACGATCTCTTCGGGTTTCTTGCCGATTTTTTTGGCGTAATAGGTTTTAACCATGGCTCCCATCATCTGTTGCGGCGATTTGCAGGTGGAGAGATTGGCAAGCATGTCGGGATAGAAATATTCTACAAACAGAATCCAGCTGGGACAACAGCTGGTGAACATGGGCAAGACGACTTCCTCTTTGTCAACCAACGCCTTTTTGAGGCGGGTGAGCAATTCCGTCCCCTCTTCCATGATGGTGAGGTCGGCAGAGAAATCGGTGTCGAAGATGGCATCGAATCCCATGCTACGCAGTGCAGTGGTCATCTTGCCGGTAACGAGTGTGCCGGGCTCCATACCGAAGCATTCGCCGAGCGCGGCGCGAATGGCCGGGGCTGTCTGTACGACAACGGTTTTGGATGGATCATCAAGCGCCGCCCAGACCTCGTCGGTCTGGTCGCGTTCGGAAATGGCGCCAACTGGGCAAACGGCGGCACATTGACCGCACTGCACGCACGTGACGGTATCGAGATTCTGCGCAAAAGCGGGGCCAATCGTAGTTTTGAAGCCGCGACCTTGCGGAAAAAGTGCGGATACAGTCTGGATAGCCGTACAAACCGTGACGCATCGGCGGCAGGAAATACACTTGGCGCTATCGCGCACAAGTCCGATCGTACTGGTGTCCTGATGACGCGGTGCTTTTTCGCCTTCATAACGCAGTTCGCGGATCCCCATATCGTGGGCGAGACTCTGCAACTCGCAGTCTTCGTTACGGTCACAGGTCTGACAGTCACCGTCGTGTTCGGAGAGCAGAAGTTCCACCACCACCTTGCGCGCTTCGCGCACCCGGCTGTTGTTCGTCGAAACATTCATGCCTTCAGCGGCAGGCATCACACAGGAAGCGACTAGGTCGTTGATTCCCTCCACCTCTACCAGGCAGACGCGGCAAGCGCCAATCGCCTGAACCCCTTCGAGATAGCACAGGGTGGGAATTTTGATTCCGATCTGACGACAGGCTTCCAGCACAGTGCTTCCCTCTTCAACCTGAAGCGGCGTATTATTAATAGTTAAATTGATCATGATATTTCCTTATTAAATTCCGATTACCAGGTTGTGGCTTCTTCGCGATAATCACAGCGCAAGCAGCGTTTGGCCTGTCGGATAGCTGTGGCTTCATCCCACGGTTGCTCCACCTCATCGAAGTTGCAGCTACGGCGCTCCACGGGGATCAACGGCTGTTTTTCCCGCTCATACATCACCGGGTCGGCGTCCGGATCGAAAAAGGTGTCGACCTTCTTCTCCGCTCGCCAAAAGGCATTGTCTTTCCCAGTCAACATCAAGTCGATTCCGGCTGCGGCTTTTTCGCCATCGGCGACTGCGTCGATAACCGAGGACGGACCGGTAGCGACATCACCGCCAGCGAAGATCCACTCTTCCGAGGTCTGTTTGGTAACCGAGTCGGTTTTGAGATAACCATCGCGTTTGACGGCCAGCGAAACCTGACCGATCAGCGGCGGCAAATCGACGCGCTGTCCGATCGCAGCAATCACCTGATCGCACGGAATGATGAAATCGGCCTGATCGCCGGCGACGGATCGCCGGCGGCCGGAGCGGTCGAAGGTGCCCAGTTCCATCGATTTACAACGAATACCGGTCACGTTGCCATTTTCGACGATAATTTCTTCCGGCGAAGTGAGCAGCTTCAGCTCGACTCCTTCGGCCTCGGCTTCTTCGATCTCTTCTTCATAAGCAGGCATTTGATCACGCGTGCGGCGGTACACCACAATGACGCTTTCCGCGTCGAGGCGGGCCGCCGTGCGGGCGGCATCAATCGCTGCGTTGCCGCCGCCGATGATGACGACGTTCTTCCCAACCGGAACCGAGCCGCGAATGTTGTATTCGCGCAGGAAGCTAATCGCTTCACAGACGCCTTCGGCCTCTTCGCCGGGCAGTCCGAGCATGAGTCCGTCGGGCGCACCGATCGCCATGAAGACGGCTTCGCAACCTTGCTCTTTCAACTCTTCGAGGGTGAAATCTTTGCCCAGCGTTTTGTTGCACTGAATGTCGACGCCGAGACGTTCGATCATGCGAATCTCACGGGCGAGAATTTCGCGCGGCAGACGATAGGACGGGATGGTCTGAGCCATCATACCGCCGGGGCGTGGTGCCGCTTCATAGAGGGTCGGTTTGTAACCTAGGCGCGCGAGGAAATAAGCACAGGAGAGTCCGGCCGGGCCGGCGCCGACAATAGCGATTTTCTTCGCGGCATTCTTCTTGTTCTCTTTGCACTCCGGAACCTGGATGACCACTTCTTGCTCCACCATGAAACGCTTAATGCCGCGGATCGAAATCGGGCTATCAAGCGTGGCGCGGCGGCAGTGATCTTCGCAGGTATGAAAACAAATACGCGCACAGGCGGCGGCGAACGGGTTGCGTTCGCGGTGCAGCATCAGCGCTTCGGCGTAGCGTTTTTCGCCGACGAGTGAAACAAAACCGGGGATATCAACTGAGGCCGGACAGGCACTCTGACACGGCGCACGAACCAATCCGGCGCAAACACCCGCGCGGCATTTTTTGTCACGGATATGTTCTTCGTACTCTTCACGGAAGTGGCGGATGGTGGAAAGCACCGGGTTCGCGGCGGTTTTACCAAGTCCGCACAGCGCGGTTTCCTTAATCTGCTGTCCGAGCGTGAGCAGTTTTTCGATGTCGCCTTCTTCGCCTTTTCCGTCGCAAATGCGTTCAAGGATTTCGAGCATGCGCTTGGTGCCAACGCGGCACGGGGTGCATTTTCCGCACGACTCTTCCTGCACAAATTCAAGGAAGAAACGAGCCACATCGACCATACAGCTGTCCTCGTCCATGACGATGAGGCCACCCGAACCCATAATGGCGCCCAATTCATTAAGCGATTCATAGTCGAGCGCAACATTGAGATGCTCTTTCGGGATGCAGCCGCCGGAGGGGCCACCGAGCTGTGCAGCCTTGAACGGCTTGCCGTCAATCATGCCGCCGCCAATGTCGTAGAGCAGTTCGCCGAGTGAAATACCGATGGGCACTTCCACCAACCCCGTGTTGTTCACCGCGCCGGCCAGCGCGAACACTTTGGTTCCTTTGCTCTTTTCGGTGCCGAGTTCGGCATACTTTTCGGCGCCTTCGGAAATGATAACCGCCACGCTGGCAAACGTCTCCACGTTGTTCAGCACGGTGGGTTTTCCCCAAAGACCCTTGATGGCCGGGAACGGCGGACGCGGACGGGGTTCACCGCGATTGCCTTCAATGGAGGTCATCAACGCAGTTTCTTCACCGCAGACAAATGCGCCGGAGCCCATGCGGATTTCCAAATCAAAGTTAAAATCCGATCCAAGAATGTTTTCGCCCAAAAGGCCGACTTCGCGCGCCTGATCAATGGCTTTTTGCAAACGTTCGATGGCCACAGGGTACTCGGCACGGCAATAAACATAGCCGCGAGCGGCACCGACTGCGTAGCCTGCAATAGCCATCCCTTCGATTACGCTATGGGGGTCGCCTTCCAACACGCTGCGATCCATGAATGCGCCGGGGTCGCCTTCGTCAGCATTACACACGACACTTTTCGAATCGGATTCAGCCTCGTAGGTGAATTTCCACTTTAAGCCAGTCGGGAAGCCGCCGCCGCCGCGCCCACGCAAGCCGGATTGCAGCATGCTGTCAATCACGGCTTCCGAACTCATCGAAGAAACGGCCTTGGCGAGTGCTTGATAGCCTTTTACGGCGATGTATTCACTGATCTTTAGCGGATCGATATTTCCGCAGTTGCGCAGCACAACTTTGTTTTGGCGTTTAAAATATTCAATATCATCGATGTTGGCAACGGGCTGACCGCTGACGGCATCCTTGTACAATAGATGCTGAACAACCAGACCCTGCATAATGTGCTGTTCGACGATGGTCTTCGCATCTTCTACGGTGATGCCTTGATAGAAGACGTTGTCGGGCATGATCTTCGCGACAGGTCCGGCGGCACAGGGGCCCATACATCCGGTTTCCACAACCGTTACCTTTTGCGACAGTCCATTTTCCTCAATGGCCAGATTGAAGGCTTCGCAGATTTTCAAGGCTCCAGAGGCCAGACATCCTCCCCCAACGCAAACGAGAATTTCGCGGGGGGTATTGTCGTTCGATTCTGGAACTGAATGATCCATGCGAAGACCCAGTTTTTTGACTTCAAGAAGTTGGAGTTTTTCTAGATCCGCTAGTGATTTGATTTTTTTGGACATGACTACGCCTCCTCCAGTTCGGTTTCAGAATAGGAAGCGAGAATTTGTTTAACCTGTGCGGGTTTAACTCGCTGATGAACGTCATCGTTAATCATGATCGCCGGCGCAAGGCCGCAGGCGCCAAAGCAACGAGCCACTTCCAGCGAAAACTGCTTATCTTCAGTCGTTTCGCCGACATCGATCTTCAGATTTTTCTTGAAGGCATCGAGGATCTGTTTGCCGCCGCGAACGTAGCAAGCGGTTCCGAGACAGACCCGAACCACGTTTTTGCCGCGCGGCTGAGTGGAAAAGAAAGAATAGAAACTGACCACACCGGCCACTTCGCTATAGGGCTTATCCAGTCCTTTGGCGATTTTCCGCAACACGTTCTCCGGAAGATAGCCAAACAGCCCCTGCGCAATCTGCAGAACGGGAATCAACCCACCTTCGTTATCCTTATACTCCTCCAGTACTTCGTCCAGCCGGACCATCAGCTCCTGCTCGTCCGCTTCGGAACCACAGGCACAACCTTTTTCAGCAAGCATGTCTGTCATCTCAACCCTCTCGGTAAAATACCCACATTAAACCGCACGGAACATGCCGCGCGCATAAGTTTATGAGTGTAACAGACAAAATTTGAATGCTCAAGAAAAGGCGCAGGAAAAGTGAGAAGACGTCTTCAGGGAACAGAATCGAACGTACAGAGCCCGCTCTCACGAAGACTCAAGAAGTCATCGCTTCCCTCGCGGGTTTTGCGACCGATGATGACATGGTCGAGCACGGCGATTTCCATTGTACGGCCAGCCTCGATTAGTTTGCGGGTAATTTTAATATCCTGCGCCGAGGGGGCTGGATCGCCGGAGGGATGGTTGTGCGCCAAAATGACGTTCGCGGCGGAATGTTGGATGGCAGGCTTAAAAATTTCACGGGGGTGGACGAGACTGGAGTTGAGTATACCTTTGGAAACCTCGCACGGCGGAACCATCAACCGATTCTTGATATCGAGCAGAAGGACCCAGAACACTTCGCGATCAAGCCCGCGGGCGCGTTCGCGCAAAACAGCCGCCGCCTCTTCAGGTGACGCGATCCGCGGATTTTCGCCAACACTCTCCTGCACGAGCCGCCGGCCCATTTCGAGCGCAGCTTTAAGGATTTTGGCCTTCTCCTTCCCGATACCATGGATCTTCTGCAGCTCGGCAGTGGGGGCACGCGACAGCGCACTGAGCGAACCGTACTGCATCAAAAGGGTTTCGGCCAACTCAACCACATTGAGTCCGACGGTGCCGGTGCGCAGAAGAAGTGCCAGCAAATCGCTTTCCGAGAGATTCTCCGGACCGAGCCGGTCAAACTTTTCGCGCGGCTGAAGCGCCTTGGGCAGGTCGTCCGCCCGCACCCGGTACACTTCGCCCTCTTCGTTGATTCGTTTCCCAATCATCTTAAAATTTTAATTTATTTTCCCAATGTCTGAAAGAAAACTTTCCACTAGGTTGGAAAATCAGCGGCGTTGTGGCCGCGCTCAGCATAAAAATTCTATTGAAGCATTTGACCCCGTCACGGACTAGCCCCATTCGGCGTCTACCGAATCGTGCGGACCATCGGGATCGTCTACTACTTCGCGCGCTAGCTGCGGGAAGTCCGTTAGCGCCGCCGCCGGTGCGATGGCACAGAGAGCGTTCCATTAAAGAATTCGATGATGTGCCCCTTATCAACCAACCAGCGGATGGGATCGAGAATTTCGCGGGCTTCCGGTGAGTCTTTATCCGCATCAGGCCGCAGGCCATCGAGCAGTTGCTGACGGGTTGAACCGGGATGGTCCGCCAGACCCTCGAGCACAATGCGGATATTCTCTACCGTCTTTTCCGGCGCAATCGGATCGGGTTTAACGGCGGTAATAAAGTTGATATTTTTTCCCGCCTTAAAGGTGTACAGGTGCAGATGGCGGAAGGCGGCGCGTAGTGCGAATGAAAGCGAAATGGGGAAGCGGCTTTCCTGTTGCCACGCCTCGCGTACCATGCGAATCAGGTTTTCATCTGTGATCTTGCGAGCCAGCGACGACGGAAGCACCGCACGGATCACCTCTTCAATCTCCGTTTCGGCAATGTGGTCGCGGACATACTCCTCGGCCTGCACCAGCGAAAACTCCTTGCCCTCCAGCTGATCAATCAGCCGGTAGATCGTTTGGTGAGAGGCCTCTTCTTTCCATTTCTCAATCAGTTCCTCGTCGCGGACGGTCTGCACCCGCTGCTTAAAGCGGTCAAACGCCATCCCCGCATAATGGGTGCGATGGATCTCTTCCAGGCGGACGGCATAGCTGTGGTGATTGGGCGGACCGACCAGTAGATTGTCAACTTTTCCAATCATTGGAAAATTTCCGGCGGGCGGCTCGGTCTCAATTTCCTCTTTCACAAAGAAATCCTCGAGATGGTTTTCGATAATCTGATGTAGAAGAACCTCGCGGCTGGTGGCGACGATTTTAGAGCGTTTGCCCTGATAGAGCTTAAATCCTTCCGCCTCACCCTGCACCTCGAGCTTGACCATGTGGCCGCGCGGGTCGGATAGAAAAAGATGCGCCAGATCCATCAACGGATAGGCACGGTTCGAATGGTGAATCTGGCGCACCAGCGAAGCCAGCATCTTCTGTTCGGGAAGAAATTTGATCTCAACCGGTAGCTCTACCGGTCGCGGACGGGGCGCAAAGTCCCGGCGCGGCGGTTGCTCCGCACGCGGACCTCTGTTTTCGTCGGACGGCCGCCCGTGCGGCGGGCGAGCCGGGCCACGTCGGTCGCCATCACGAGGCGGAGGCCGACGATCCGAGCGCGGAGGCCCGTCCCGGCGATCTCGGCGCGGCGCATCGCGCCGGTCGCGCGACGGGCGACGCTCGGAACGATCGCTGGAGGCATAGTGGTTGGCAGCCGGCTCTTTTTTGGCCCATTGCGGAACAAAGTTGAGATCAAGGAGAATCTCCTCATCGGGGCGGCTGGAATTCTTCGACGAAGTCGTGTTTTCAGACATGGCAAAACCTTTTGATTTAGAAGTCTATTAGTATACGCTTTCCAACGGTTGGAAAAGTAAAAACAGGTGAAGACCCCACGGATGAACACAGATCAACACGGATATTCAATTAAGATTTTCATCCGTGTACATCTGCGTTCATCCGTGGTTATTCTCTTCCCATGAAAATTAAACCTGAAAATTTAGAAAAATACTCCTCGGCGATTACGCTGTCGGACATGGAGATTTTTGTTTTCCCGGAACTGCTCTACGCGCTGCTGCTCGCCAATATCATGAGTCCGCGGATCTGGGCGTGGCGTGATGACCTGTGGTTTGCAAAGATCGACAAGATGTCGCCGATGAAAAAAGTGAGCCGGCTCAAGCAGTACATCATTGATCACTACGAATTCAATCTGGACCTCGACACCTGGGGACTGACCGATCAGGAAGCCGAGCTCAAACGCTTTGAGCCGTTTATGGACCGCGAGACAATCAGCGGTTCCAACGCGCTGTTCGGCTATCAGGGCGATCAGCACTATTTCGATCTCGATATCCGCCGTCACTTCGGCCTCGAGAAGTATGATGATGTAGTCATTCCCTACTGGAAAACCGAAACGGTCGAGGCCATGGACGCCTTTGCCCGCAAAAACGAATACCGGGTCGGCGCGGGCGAATGCGTTTCGCTCTCCACCCTCTACGCCGCCGCGCTCTTCATCATTTGCAAAATTCCGCTCGAAGATATCTTTCTGATGGCCACCCCGCTCCACTCGCAAAACTTCATTGCGCACAACGGCGGGTTTCTCACCAACAACCGGCGGATCGTCACCAAAAACATGTGGTTCAACGGAACCGAACTGACCGACAAGGCGCAGCGCGCGCTCCGCAACGAGCAGATCACCATGGTCTTCAACAACAGCGGCTACGTCCACTGCATCTACCCTGAAGCCACCATAGACCCCGCCGAGTACGAGCGGTTCAAAGAAACCATTGGCGACTACCTCTCCTCCCCAATCACCTACGAAATTTTGGGGAACTTTCTGCGCCAGCATTCGCAATTCCAAAGATGCTTCCAGATCTGCCACGACTACCACGGCAAAAAACGCTGGATTCCCGCCGAACGCGCCTACGCCTATGAGCACGCCGGACCGTACAAGGTCAGCGACAACACCCGCGACAAACTGCTCGAAGAAATCGACACCGACGAATTCTACTGCGAAATGCTCACCGACCGCATCTGCCTCAACCGCCTCGAAGAATTCTTCAAAAACAACCCGATCCGACATTTTGACGCAGACAGCATGGCCGAGCTCGGCAAAAAACTCGAATGCCAGAACAAACACAAAAACGAAATGCTCTACGCGCTCGCTGGATTCGTCCACCTAGTCCCGGAGTTTCCCGCAACTGAAACGAAAAAGAGGGCCGCCGGAACTTCCGGCTGGAAAAAGATCGAACTGACCCACGAGATGAACCGCGATGACGTCATCGAAACGATCGAAACAATCCGCAAAGAAAACCCAGCGGCGGATTTGGCCTTTTACGCCCTGCGCGACATGAGCCGTACCGACTGGGCCCCTTTCCTCAAAGCCGCGTTCGAACGCAACCCCGTCAGCATTAAGGGAACCAAAGACCTCAGCAACGACTCCCTTGTGCAGATTTTGAAAAATATGCCATCCGAGTCCATCTATGACGGACCACGCCTCGCCCAGCCCGACGAAGTCTGGAACTTCCAAACCGGCGACGGCCTCGAAAAAGCCATCCTGCTGTCCAATGTGTGGCGTGCCCGCCATCCGGACAATGACATCAAACTTTCCGTCAACAGGGAGTCCGTCACGCTGAGCCTCGGTGGACGCGACGTATCCTTCGACTCGTCAAAAGGCCTGACAGCGGAGCTTTCCCTATAACCGGATTTCTGTTCTTTTCGACACGGCAAATGCTTTTTGTAGCTAGTAACAAAAACAAGGAGAAACCCATGAAGTCAATCTACGCTCTGGCCTGCACAGGCCTGGCTCTCGCCCTGCTCAGCGGATGCGCCATGATTCCCGGTGGGGTCGCCCCGTCCAACACACCGATTAACGGCCGCGACTACACAGAACTCGGCTATACCAAACAAACCGACAGCCGAATTTACCTGCTGGGACTGCTTCCGATCTCCGGATCCAACACAATCCGCGATGCCATCGAAGAAGCGATTGAATCCAAAAACGGCGATGCACTGATCAACATCACTGTGGAAACCTACGGCCAGTACTGGATTCTCTGGTCCCGGGTTGCCACCCGTGTGGAAGGCAATGTGATTCGGTTTTATTAACGTTGAGAAAAAGTCCAACTCCGGGGTTGCTCTGATCTAAAAAAGTGAGAGGATGTCCCGCTTTACGGAAGGGCCTGAACAGGTTTCAGGTCCTTCCTTTTTTATTTTTGCCACGTTTGGAGCGGCAGATAAACCATAACAGGATCATCATGTTAGATTTTTTTCAGAAAAAGCGCGGAACGTTTAAAAGCGATATTTTATCAGGAATTACGGTGGCACTGGCTCTTGTGCCGGAAGCGGTTGCCTTTTCCTTTGTCGCCGGTGTGGAACCGCAGGTTGGACTCTTTTCGGCCTTTATGGTCGGATTGATCGCCGCGACGTTCGGCGGGCGCCCGGGCATGATCTCCGGCGCCACCGGCGCGATCGCCGTAGTGATTGCCCCGCTGGTGGCGAGCCACGGCGTGGAATACCTTTTTGCGACCATTGTGCTGGCCGGAATCATTCAGATCGTTGTCGGCCTGCTACGCTGGGGAAAATTTATCCGCCTCGTACCACACCCCGTTATGCTCGGGTTCGTGAACGGACTGGCGATCATTATTTTTCTCTCGCAGTTCGAAGCATTTAAAACCGAAACCGCGGACGGGCACCACGCATGGATCACCGGCATCCCCCTGCTCGTGATTTTCGGTCTGATCGCGCTGACGATGGCCGTCACCCACTTCCTGCCGAAGCTGACCAAAGCCGTTCCGGCGGCGCTGGCCGCCATTGTCATCTGTACGCTCGCAGCCATGGGCCTTGAGCGGTTGGGTCTGCACACCCCGACCGTCGCTGAAATGGCGGGCGGCTCACTCGCAGGCGGTTTTCCGCCCCTGCGCATCCCGCAGATTCCGCTCGATTTTGCCACATGGAAGCTCATCCTTTCATTCGCCGCGCCGGTCGCGGCGGTCGGCCTGATCGAATCGCTGATGACCCTAACGCTGATCGACGAAATCACCGAAACGCGCGGACGCGGCAACCGTGAATGCATCGGACAGGGCTCAGCCAACATTCTGAGCGGACTGTTCGGCGGCATGGGCGGCTGCGCGATGATCGGCCAGTCGATGATCAATATCAGCTCCGGCGGTCGAGGCCGTACTTCCGGCATCACCGCGGCCATCGGCTTGCTGGCCTTTGTTCTATTCGGTTCCAGTCTGATTGGAAACATCCCGACCGCCGCGCTGGTCGGCGTGATGTTTATGGTGGTCATCGGCACCTTTGAATGGACCACCTTTCGCATCCTGCACAAGATCCCAAAATCGGATACGCTGATTATTCTGGCGGTCTCCATCATCACGGTCTTCACCAACTTGGCGGTGGCCGTGGCGATCGGCATCATCATTAGTTCACTGGTCTTTGCCTGGAAAAAAGGAAAAAAGATCGACTGCGACACCTACACCGACGAACACAACACCAAGGTCTACAAACTCAACGGCGCGCTCTTCTTCGGCTCAGCCCACAGCTTCGGCGAACTATTCACTCCGGCAGACGATCCGAATGAAGTGGTGATCGATTTTATGCGCTCACGCGTTTACGACCACTCCGCGCTCGATGCGGTCCATAAGCTGACCGAAAAATATGCCGAGGCCGGCAAAAGCCTCCACCTGCTCAACCTGAGTAAAGAGTGCCGCACACTGCTCGGCAACGCCGAGGGCGTGGTGGAAGTCAGTGTGATTGAAGACCTCGACTGGCATCTCGCTGTCGACGAATTGGCGTAGCGAAACGATTAAGATTAGGATTAGGATTAGGATTAAGAGGTTGATTATGAAGGGCCCATTTTCTTAATCCTAATCGTACTCTTAATCTTACTCATCCCCTCCCAGCACCCGCATCACCTTGGCCGGCTCTGCGAATGGGGCTTCGCAGGCAATGTGATTCGTTTTTATTAACGTTGAGAAAAAGTCCAACTCCGGGGTTGCTCTGGTCTGAAAAAGTGAGAGGTCGTCCCGTTTGCTTTTCTGCCGCAGGCAGATCCGCCGGAGGCGGAAAACGAGCGAGACGCTCGTTCTACTTTAGCCTGCGGCGCAGTTCATTTCGGATCGGCTTGGACTGCTCAAAAATCTGACCCGCCTTCTTGAACTCCAAAATCCGAATGCCGCGCAAATCTGGTTTGAGATAAATGTCCGGCGGATCACGGCGAATCTGCTCGGCAATCAGCGACGACTGCATAATGTCGAAACTGCCCAGTGTGGCATCAAAGAAGTCCGGCTTTTTGAACGGCCTCTCAAGCGATCCGCACGCATCCGCCGCGATAATTAGATCACACTTTTTCGGCAACAGATTGTACGGAAGCGGATTGACCAGTCCGCCGTCCACGAGCAGTTTGCCGTCGCGCTTGACCGGTGAAAAAACACCGGGAATCGCCATACTGGCCCGCACAGCGGAAAGCAGATCGCCGGAACGAAAAACCACCTCGGCACCCGAACAATAATCGGTGGTCGAAATGCTTAACGGGATTTCGAGCTCTTCAAAGGCCGAGCAGTTCATCGAATCGGATAAAAAACGAACAAACCGCTCCCCCTTCAGCAACGCCCCTTTTTGGAAAGCCGGATCAATCAGGCCGACAGATTTAAAAAAGTCTCCCTGCGTAAACACATCAGAAAACTTTTCGATCTTGCGCAGTAGAAGCCGGTCGACCAGATCGCGGATTTCTTTGCCGGACAAACCGGAGGCATACAACGCGCCCAGTACGGAGCCAACGCTCGTGCCGGAAATCGCTACCGGACGAATACCCAGCTCATCGAGCGTTTCGAGCACATGAATATGCGCCAGCCCGCGCGCGCCGCCGCCACCCAGCGCCAGTCCGATCCTCTTTGCCTTTTTACGAAATAGTTTCATTATTTTTTACTGCCCACGAATCACACGAATAAACACGAATTAAGAGTTTTCTGATCAGCCTTCGCCCGAGGCTACGGCCTGACACGCAGGATTAACCGGACCGGCAGGATGCGTCGTCTACATTTTGAAATCTGGGTAACGGTATTCTTTTCCTTTATAGTTGGTCAAAAGAATCTCGTTGCCGTCGCGGCGCAAGACGGTGTCGGGATGCAGGATAATTTTTCCGCCGCCGCCGGGCGAGTCGATGCAGAAGTTCGGCAGGGCTAGGCCGCTCACCCTTCCCTGCAGCTCTTTCATTAGATCGAGCCCCTTTTGAACCGGGGTGCGGAAGCTCGACGAGCCGAGCACCGGATCACATTGGAAGAGGTAGTACGGCTTTACCCGGTTTTCGAGCAGTCCGTAAAACAGATCAGTCAGCGTGTCAGCATCGTCGTTGATTCCTTTCAACAACACCGTCTGACTGACCATCGGTACGCCCGCTTCGGCGAGGATGTCGAGCGCGCACGTACTTTCATCCGTCAGCTCCGCCGGATGAACAAAGTGCAACTGAAGCCAGATTCGGTGTTTAGCAAGCAAGCTTGCGAGTTCTGGAGTGATGCGCTCCGGCATCACCGCCGGAATTTTTGAACCAAGGCGAATATTTTTAATGTGATCCATTTTCCGAACCTTTGACAAAAGCTCATCCAGCTCACCGTCGGAAAGCATCAGCGGGTCACCGCCAGAGATCAGGACGTCACGAATTTCCGTGTGCGTTTCCAGATATTGGAAGCAACTGCGTTGCGGTTTGCTGTTTTTTTCAAACCCTTGGAACGTTTCATCCGTTTTTTTCCAATCATTGGAAACCATACCTTTCAAGGTATGGTTTCCCCCCATCAGCCGACCGCGGGTGCAGTATTGGCAGCGGACCGCGCACTCGAGCGTGGCAAGTAAAAGCACTTTGTCGGGATAGGTGTGGATGAGGCCGTGACACGGACTGTGCTGTTCTTCACCTAAGGGGTCGGCCTGTTCACCGGGCGTGGGAGCGCAATCATCAAGCGGAAGTACCGTGCGACACAGCGGATGGCCTGAACCGAGGGATTCGAGTAAATGCTTATAATAAGACGGTGAATTACAAATTTGAAGGTCAGGTGACATAATGGATAGAATAATTAAATTGCAGGTATGCTTCCATTCAAATTATTATTCTAGCAGTTCTATTTTAATCAACGGAGTTTTACTCATGAATTTCAGCAAAAACAATACCGTGTCTGCCGACATGATCGAAGAGCGTACGCTCTTCCATTTGAAGTACAGCCGAGGCAAGACCCTGCATGTGGCGACCGACTTCGATAAGTTCTGGAGCTTCGCCCATGTAGTGCGCGATCTGGCCGTCGATGGCTTCACCGCCACGCAGGAGGAATATGTCCAAAAAGATGTGAAGCGAGTCTACTATCTGTCGCTGGAGTTTCTGGTCGGTCGTCTGCTGGAAAGCAACATGCTCGCGCTCAATATTATGGCGCCAGCGCGCGAGGCGCTGACGCGTCTGGATATCGATCTCAAAAAAGTGCTTGAGATGGATATTGAGGCGGGGCTCGGCAACGGGGGTCTCGGTCGCCTCGCCGCTTGCTTCCTCGATTCGATGGCATCGATGGAACTACCGGCTTACGGATACGGCCTGCGGTATGAGCACGGCATCTTCCGTCAGGAATTTGAAGACGGCTGGCAGCGCGAACGTCCCGACAACTGGTTGGAATTGGGCTATCCGTGGGAAATGGTCCGCCCAGAATACACGATGCCCGTGTTTGTCTATGGTCGAGTCGAAAACATATCCGACACCAAGCGCGGAAAAAAGCCGGTCTGGACCGACTGGCAAATGTTTAAAGCCGTTCCCTACGACATTCCGATCATCGGCTTCCAGACCAATACGGTGAATATGCTCCGCCTCTGGAGTGCGCGCGCCGACGAAGGGTTCCGCCTCGATGTCTTCAACCAGGGCGACTACGTCCGCGCCGTCGAAGAAAAGAACTGGGCTGAAAATGTCACCAAGGTCCTCTACCCGTCCGACAACACGCACGCCGGGCAGGAACTGCGCCTGATTCAGGAATACTTCCTCGTCAGCTGTTCCATCCGCGACATCATCCGCCGCTACGAAAAAAATCACAACGACTTCAACCAATTCGCCGAAAAAGCTGCGATTCAAATGAACGACACACACCCCGCTCTGGCCGTCGCGGAGCTGATGCGCATCTTCTGCGACGACTATCACATCCCATGGGAAAAAGCGTGGGAGATCACCACCCGAACCTGCGCCTACACCAACCATACCCTCCTGCCCGAGGCACTCGAAACCTGGCCGGTCGACCTGCTCCGGCGCGTCCTGCCGCGCCACATACAGATCATCTACGAAATCAACCACCGCTTTCTCCAACGCGTCGAAATGAGCCACCCCGGCAACAGCGAACTGATCGAAGAGGTTTCAATCATCGGCGAAAACGGCCACCGCAATGTGCGCATGGCCAATCTGGCGGTCATCGGCAGCCACAAAGTCAACGGAGTAGCCGGCCTGCACTCCCGACTGCTGCGCGAACGCGTAATGCCAGAGTTCAACGAAATCTATCCCGACAAATTCATCAACATCACCAACGGCATCACCCATCGCCGCTGGCTACTCAAATGCAACCCGGAACTCTCCGAGTTGATCACCGGCAAAATCGGCAACGGCTGGGAACGCAACCTCGAAGAACTCGCCAAGTTGGAACCGTTCGCCAAAGACAAAAAATTCCAAAAGGAATTCATGGCCATCAAACACCGGAACAAAGAGGCGCTGGCCGAACTGATTGAAGAGCAGCTGCACATTCCGGTGCATCCGGAATCACTCTTCGACGTGCAGGTCAAACGCCTCCACATGTACAAACGCCAGCTGCTGAGCACCATGTATCTCATCACGCTCTATCAGCGCATCAAAGCCGACCCGAAAATCGACATTGTGCCGCGCACCTTTGTCTTCGCCGCCAAAGCCGCCCCCGGCTACCACCTGGCCAAACGCCTGATCAAACTAATCAACTCCGTTGCGCAGGTCGTCAACCACGACCCCGCCGTAGCGGGCCGCCTCAAAGTGGTCTTCCTGCCGGATTACAACGTCTCACTGGCCGAAAAAATCATTCCGGCCGCCGACCTTTCCGAGCAAATTTCTACCGCCGGAAAAGAAGCGTCCGGAACCGGTAACATGAAGCTCTCACTCAACGGCGCGCTGACCATTGGAACGTGGGACGGCGCCAACATTGAGATTGCCCAAAACGTCGGCGAAGAAAACATCTTCATCTTCGGTCACCGCGAAGAGGAACTGCAAAAACTGGAGCAGGACGGCTACAATCCGTGGACCTACTACGACAACGACCCCGAACTGCAGAAAGTGCTCGAAGCCATCCGCGTCAACGCGTTTGACCCGACCCAGCCCGCGCTCTTCATGGATCTGTTTGACCACCTGACCCGCCACGGCGACCCCTTCTTCTATCTGGCTGACTACCGCCTTTACCTGGAAGCGCAGGAAAAGGTTGAAGCCCTCTTCCGCGATCAAGATGCCTGGGCCGAAAAAGCCATCCTCAACGTCGCGCGCATGGGCTGGTTCTCATCCGACCGCACCATCGGCGAATACGCCGAAAAGATCTGGGGTATTGAACCACTCTGCGTTCCCGACCCCGAAGAACTCGTAACCGAGTAACGTGCCCCCTCGGCATTCAGGCATGGACGGCTCGCGTCCATGAAGCTTTCGGCGAAAGCGCTCCAGCTTTTTTCCAACCCTTGGAAAGCCATAGCATGGCGGCATAGTTTTTTGACAGGATGGACAGGATTCTTTTCCTCCATTTTCAATATCCCGTAAATCGTGTCAAAAAATGGCGGTTGATTGGCGGTAGCTACGCTTTTCCAATGCATCAGAACCCCTTTTCGTTTCCGAACATTGGAAACACGGGGGCGTTGTTGGCCACAAAAAACACAAAAATCACAAAAGCAAATCCCTGTTCTGTTTTCGTGGCTCTTCGTGTTTTTTTGGCTAGTTCCAATGGTTGCCTACCCTGCCAATCCTGCAGAGATGCATTGCGACCTAACACATCCAGATAATTATCGAGATAGGTCGCATCGACCTCCCGCAATTTCAGATCGGCCAGGCCGTATACAAACTGCTGGGCGCGACGCACCGCCCACTCTCCTGAATGCCCAATAAGCCCGCGACTACTAAGCTTCTCGACATAACGGGCTCAAAAGGCCTGTTCTTTACCAGACATTTTTCTTTTCATGAACTCTTCAGGCATATAGATTACCTATCACATTGGAGAGAGCACTTTAAAGAAAGAAATAGGTCGAATCCAATGCGACCTAATCAACTGTTGGAAGGAGAAAATATGATAGTAGCTTGGGCGATCTATTTACTATGGGCAATTTTAACGATTGGCTGGCTTGCCGTTATGGTTTACCAGTTAACGAAAAAGAGATTTTGCAAACTGAATCTTTTCCTCCCAATACCAATAATTACCCTAACCATCTTTTCATATGTGTTCATTTTCAACAGAGGATCGAATGTTGCCCAACTTTCTGAGTCTCACAGTCTGTGGAGTCTTTGGTATGAGTGTTATTTCCCATTATTTTTCGGAAATACGATCGGAGCCATTGCATTCTTAGTGACTTTAATAATTCCTGTCTTCTGGAGAAAATCAGAAAACTGGGAAGACTGGCCCTTTAAATTAATTATGACGCTGAGTATGGGTATGAGCGTCATCTTCATTCTCATGACAATGCCAGATGCATAAAAATATCCAAATCGGGTAAAGGGGAGTGTTTAGCTCCCCCTCCCCACACCACCGGACATGCGGGTCCGCATCCGGCGGTTCGAAAGGCACCGTCCGACTAAGTTGCCGGATAATGTATTCTGCTCCATTGTTCCTTGAGACTAATTAACCCTTGCTCTTGTAGCCACGCGTTGCCCATGCCCATGTTGGTTGCCAGTGTGCGCGATAGTTTCCAGTAAGCCTTCCGGCTACTGACCACCATTTTGATTTGCCGAGGGGTGACCCCGAGCTTACGCAGTTCCTTGAACCGTTTCTTGGGTCGTTTCCACATCTTCCAGTAGCACATCCGCACGCGGCGGCGTATCCATTGGTCGAGCGGTGGAACGGGTTTGTAGTATTCGCTGATACCGAAGTATCCGATCCAGCCGCGCATATATTGGCGCAGTTTCATCAAGCGGTATTTCATCGAGACTCCCCAGCTTCTGCCGGTGAGTTCTTTGATGCGTCGCTTGAATGCCAGTTCGGACTTCGGACTCCAGCGGATCTTTCCGCGTATGATTTGGAACCCGAGATAGGTGCATTCGTCGAGGCGCGCGACTTTGCTTTTGGTCTCGTTGACCTCCAGTTTCAGCTCACGCTCCAAGAACTTCCGAATACTGGAAAACACGCGTTCACCCGCCCGCTGGGACTTCACCATGATGATGAAATCGTCGGCATAGCGGACAAATTTGTGTCCTCGTCTTTCGAGCTCCTTATCCAGCTCATCGAGCAGGATGTTTGCAAGGATCGGAGAAAGAGGGCCGCCCTGCGGCACCCCTTGACGTGTTGGTTCGCAACGCCCGTCAATCATCACCTCCGCTTGCAGGTATTTTCTGATCAGCTTCAACACCCCCTTGTCCTTCACCCGCTTTTCCACGCACCGCATCAGCAGGTCGTGGTTCACGGTGTCGAAGAATTTTGAGAGGTCGGCATCGACCGCGTACCGGTTTCCTGAGCGAAACAGCTTCTTCACCTGACGTATCGCGTCGTGCGCGGAACGTCTGGGTCGAAAGCCATAGCTCGAGTCCGAAAAGTGCGGATCGAAGATCGGGGTCAACACCTGTGCGATGGCCTGCTGAATCGTACGATCCAGCACCGTCGGAATTCCTAGCGGACGGATTCCTCCGTCCTCTTTCCGAATCTCCACGCGGCGCACCGGCGCAGGTTTGTATCGACCGTTTTCCAAGGTTGAACAGATCGCCGGCCAGTTTTGTCGGATAAACTTGAACGCTTCAGGAATGGACATGCCGTCCACGCCCGCCGCGCCCTTGTTTGCCTTCACCCGCGCCCATGCTCTCTGCATGTTCTCCTGATCAAGCACCTGCTCCAATAGTTCATCGTGTTGGGTCGTGTTGTCCATCGCGCTGGATGCATCTTCTCCGCCGGGCGGCATCATCGAAGGTTCCAATTCACAACAGGGACTTCCCCGCTTCTTTCGTTCGAGCCTTCCCGCCAAGGCGGCGGTACTATGCCTTCTGCTGACTCCTGTCGCATCACCGAGATCATTGCTAACCCCGACGCTCTCCGTTGCCGAAGCGCATGTGTGACAGGTCTCCCCGGATAAGAACGCAAACTTCAATTGCACAACCGCCGCATTTACCGTAGAGGCACAGCCCCGGACTTCGTGATGCTGGGCACACTCATCCGCCTCCTCAGCCTTATATGCAGTTGACCATTCCCGTTGGTCATTTCTGTTCTTTGAACAGATGGCTTCCGCTTCGCTCCTGCACTGTTCGTCGGCTCACAATATTGAACTCCCGCCGTCGCTCCTTTGGAGCTATGGCGGACAAGCCATCTTCTCGAAGACCCGCCGTAGCCTTGCGCGAAGGCGGGCTCTCCACGATTCCTCACGGAACCGCAGTTGATTTCGTCTAGTGCTTCAGTTAATGTTTCACTTCGTGAAAGAAGCAAAACATCAACCGGGCTACGCACAGGGGACTTCAACCCCATTAGTTTGCGCCCATGCCAGGCGTACCCAGCTCGTTCATTCTATCGCTTGCTCCGCCCGCTCAGAGTGACGCGTAACGTTGGGCACAGAAAATATTAAAATGAAATCAGATCTATTCACAATCAGAAGATACATCAACGAAACTCCTGCAGAATTGGCACGGATGACCCTTGAAGGGTCAGGTGTTGATGCAAGCGTTAGTAAAGATGATTGTGGTGGGATGTGGCCATATCTTCAGGCGAGTACTGGCGTGCGGTTAATTGTGCGCACGGAAGATACAGAACGTGCGGAAGAAATATTAAAACACGCAGAAGAGATAACAGACGAATAGGCCGACCCACCGCATTGACGCTACGCTGCCATCACGATAGTGCCGGACTCTCTCCCTTGGGTCGAGTCACCCGATCGCAGGCTCCCGCCGTCGCCCCATCCTTCGCTAAAACTACGGAGGGCACAGTAAGGTTTTGGCGGACACGCCGCCCGCTCAGAGTGACGCGGTTCGGTCAGCAGATCCGCGGGAGCGGATCGGAGGTGAGCACGCCGAGGGTGCGCAGGGTGTTCATGGTGGTGTTGAGAACCAGTTTACCGGTGTGATCTTCGGTGACCTCTCCAATTAAAGCGGCTTGCCCGCCGAGCAGCGCGAGCGTCTGATCCGCATCGGCTTCGTCGAGTTTCTGGATGGCGATGCCGGCATGAACCAGCACATAATCGCCGATCTGCGGATTGTCGACCCCAGCGGTAGAGAACTGAATATGGACTCCCAGCTGGGCACCTTCCGCCTGCTCGTCAGGCAAAATACATGTGATCTGTATGGGTATCGCTAAGCACATTTTACTGACTTTTCCTTAAAAAACGGCCTTTTCGCCGTAGTGAGAACCCTGTTCTCTTTTGTGATAAAAAATATTAACAAAAACCCCTTTACAGCCTGCGGGATCTAAGTAGTCTGCCCGGCCGCTCAAAAACCAGTGAATCTCGGGGGAGATTAATACAGGGAAAAAGAAGATGAAAATGAGACTTTTACTATTTGTCGCCACAGGGATCCTCGTCGCGTTCAATGCGCAGGCGAACGGACTCAGTGATTATGACCGCCAGATCGTCGCGTCATGCATGGTTCTCGAAGCCGGCTGTGACGGGGCCGAAGGTCTGCAGGCCGTACTCAACGTGATCCTGAACCGCGCCGACGGCTACCTGCACCGCATGGTGCCGCAGACCATTAAACGCGGCGCCTTCTCCTGCATGTCCAGTGTCTGGAGCAATTCCTCTCCGGACTACAGCCCGCTCATCCACCGTGCGCAGAATCAGGACGAAGCCTACGCCAAAGCATTGCGTCTGCTCGCCACCATGGAGCGCGGACTGCTGTGGGACAACACCTACGGGGCGACTCACTACCACGCCACATATATCCGCCCATATTGGGTCAGCGACATGAGCTACATCACCACCATCGGCGGCCACCACTTCTACACGAAGCAGAGCCGACGGTACGCCTCACTCTAAGCGTGATGGCCCGGGAAATCCGGACGTGGTGCGGGCCGTGAAGGTCTGGTTGGTGGAGTGCAGAAGGAAGAAGGCTTCAAATTCAGGATGGTCTTCCACCCATTGGAAGCCTTTTTCGGAACCCATCACAAAGAGCGCGGTGGCGATGGCATCGGCATCCATGCAGGAGTCGGCGAGCACGCTGACCGAAGCAACATCCGTTTCGGCGGGCATGCCGGTCGCCGGATCAATAATGTGCGAATAGCGCGTTCCATCCTCGCGGACGCGGAAGTTGCGGTAATCGCCGGAGGTGGCCATCGCTCCGTTCGCAAGTTCCATAGTTTGAAAAACGTACCCGTCCGCCTGCGGATTTTCGATTCCAATCCGCCACCGGCGTCCCTTGGGATTGAGGCCGGACACCCGAATTTCCCCACCGATCTCAACGAGGAAATGGGTAAACCCTGAAGAAGCAATCACATCGGCAACGGCATCCACGCCGTAGCCTTTGGCAATGGCGGCCAGATCGAGCTGAACATCGGGGTTTGTTTTCAAAAGCGCGTTGTTTTCAACCCGCACCTTTTCCCACCCGACGGCTTTCAGCAATTCAGCGACCGGCTCTGGATCGGCATCCGGCCCGAACCCCCAATGATCCACCAGCGGCTTGACGGTGGGGTCAAACGCGCCGCGGGTCGCGGCGGCAATTTCAACCGCCCGTTGAACAACCGCGGCAAACTCCGGGGATACCGGAAATGGGTCGCAGGCTTTAAACCGGTTGAAGTCGGAAATTTCACTGTCCGCATCCCAGGTGGACATTTGCGCATTAATCTCAATCAGCCGGGCATCAACGGCCGCTTTAACCACGCGCAGCTCGGCCGGACGCAGACGATCCGCGATCGTGATCGAAAAGGACGTTCCCATCGTCGGGCCGCTCCACGACGAATTGGATGCCTTCTGATGACTTCGCCCGACCCAGATTAACAGCAGAACCGCGAATGCGATCCCGAGACGCGACAAACTGGATTTTATAAATCTCATGGGGTGGGAGAATAGAGGGCAAAATCATGAACAGCAAAATCATTTTCCACCCGAGACGCAGTCGAAGGGGAAACTCTTATTTGTCGCCGAGGTCGCAGAGGTTACAGGTGCTGCAGCTGAGGCCGGGCGGCGTGTAGGACTGGCCCGCTTTTTTGGCTTTGCGAATGTTCACCCAGTTGATGATGCCGAGGAAGATCCCGAGCAGGATGAAGGCGCCGGGCGCCTGCCCCATGAGCATGAAGTCATTCGACCACCCTTCGATCAGTTTGATCTGAAAGAGCGAACCGCTGGCGAGAAATTCGCGCGAACCACCCAGAATGACGAGCGCGAGCGTAAAGCCGAGTCCCATGCCGAGCGCGTCGCACATCGAGGCGACGACGCCGTTTTTGGAAGCGAACGCTTCGGCGCGGCCCAGCACGATACAGTTGACGACGATCAGCGGAATGAAGATACCGAGCGCTTCGTAGAGCGAACGCGGTGCGTAAGCTTGCATCAGCAGGTCGACAATCGTCACAAACGAGGCGATGACGACGATGTAGCAGGGAATGCGTACTTTTTTCGGAACCACATTGCGGATAAGCGAAATGACGACGTTACTGCCGAGCAGCACGCAGAGCGTGGCGACGCCCATGCCGAGGCCGTTGATGGCGTTGTTGGTGACGGCGAGCGTCGGGCACATGCCGAGCAGCAAAACAAAGACGGGGTTTTCTCTGGCTAACCCTTTGGTGAATTCTTTGAGTAAACTCATATCAGTTATCCGTTATCGGTTAATGGTTATCAGTTGGAAAGCAGCATTTCACGCTGCGAAGCAAAGGTTTCGGCGATGGTGGAAACCGCTCCGACGACGGCACGGCTGGTGATGGTGGCGCCGGTGACGGCGTCGAGCGTTCCGCCGTCTTTTTTGACAGTCCACGGAGCCTGCACAACCGATTTGTCTTTAAACTGGTCGAGGACGGCATTGGGCGGCAGGCCGGTCTCTTTGGTTCCTTTGAGCAACCCGGAAAGCGTTTTCTGGCGTTTGCGTTCGCAAACGACGGTTCCGAGCCCGGGCGTTTCCGCCTGTTTGGTGACGAGCACCGTGCCGAGTGTTCCGTCCGGCAGCAGTCCCACCAAAACCGTAACGTTGCCGTTGTAGCCTTTGGAAGTGATGGTCTCACCGGCGAATCCAACAATGGCACCCTCTTTACGTGCAATATAAAAAGTTACTGTGCCGACCCGCAGGGTCTCTTCGGCGGGCTGATTATCAAAGGCGGGCAGCACATCGCGCAGCGCGGCATTGGTTTTTTCCTGCAGGGCGGCGGCGATCGGCGCTTCGGTGACGAGATAGACCCAGCCGAGCAGTCCGGCGGCGATTCCGGCAATCAGCGCCAGCGAGACAGTGAGCACGGGAATGTTGATTTGGTTACTCATTACTCGGACTCCTTTTTAACGCGGATATAGCCGAAGGGCTTGCCGATGGTAGACCGGTCGATCAGGGGGGTGAGTGCATTCATAAAGAGGATGGAGAAGCTAACGCCTTCGGGGTAGCCGCCCCAGATGCGAATGACGCTGGTGATGAGTCCGCAGCCGAAACCGAAGATCAGCGCGCCGTTGGCGGTCATCGGAGAAGTGACCATATCGGTGGCCATAAAGAAGGCACCAATCAGCAGGCCGCCGGCGAGGATGTGATAGAGCGGCGGTTGGGTCATCTCTGGGTTAACCAAATGGACCACCGCGCTGATCAGGACAACAGTTCCAATGAAGGCGGCAGGCACCTGCCATTTGATCAGCTTTTTAATCAGCAGATAGACTCCGCCGATGATCAGCGCAATCGCCGAGGTTTCACCTAGACAGCCACCGACGTTGCCGATGAACAGATCGTGCAGCGAAGCAACTGCCGCGCCCTGCGCACCGAGTGGGGTCGCGCCGGTCAGCGCATCGCAGGCCATGAACTTCCCGGCCTGCGGAGCGACCCACGAGGTCATGAAGGAGGGGAAACCGATCAGTAACGCCACACGGGCGACCAGTGCCGGGTTAAAAGGGTTGAACCCGAGGCCGCCAAAGATCTGTTTACCGAGGCCGATAGCGAGCAGCGCGCCGAGCAGGCAGATCCACCACGGGGCGCCCGCAGAAAGATTCATGGCGAGCAGCAGACCGGTCAGCGCCGCACTGCCGTCTTTCCAGGTCGGCTTGCGGCCGGCGCATTTGTTCCAGATTTCTTCCACGGCGATGCAGCCGAAAGTACACAGCAACATGACTTCAAGCGCCGCCAGTCCGAAAAAGTAGATTGCGGCCGCGACGGCGGGGGCCAGAGCAACCAGGACATGCACCATAATTTTCGAAATGGTTTCGCCTCCTCGAATATGCGGCGAGTTACTGACGATCAGCAAAGTGGGATCCGGCAGCTTAATGGTTGGTGTTTCTACTTCTGACATAAGGTTTCTCTATTTGTTCTGTTGTTTACGTCTGGCCGCCATGATTTCGGCTTTGGCGCGCTTGAAGTGCTGGTTGAGCGGGCGGTGCGAAGGACAGACATAGCTACACGATCCGCATTCGATACAGGCGAGTACATTGAGCTGAGCGGCCAGATCAAACCGTTCGTTTTCGACCGCCTGACTGATGGTGGCGGGTAGGATATCCATCGGGCAGCAGGTGACGCATTTACCGCAGCGAATGCAGGGTTCGGAGGTGTACTGCGAAACCTGTTCGGCCGGAATCAGCAGGATGCCGGAGGTGTTTTTCATAACGGTGACATCAAGCGAGCTCTGAGCAAACCCCATCATCGGGCCGCCGAGCAGCAGCTTGGCCGGCTGAACTTTCACGCCACCAGCTAACTCAAGCGCTTTCGAAATCGGCGTGCCGATGCGGAAGCGCCAGTTGCCGGGGTTGACCAGCGGTTCGCCGGTGACCGTAGTGATCCGCTCGATGGAGGGACGGCCCATCACAACCGCGTCGGCTACCGCCACGGCGGAGGCGACGTTTTGCACGACACAACCGACAGCCATCGGCAGTCCACCAATCGGCACTTCACGACCGGTCAATGCGTAGATGAGCTGTTTTTCAGCGCCCTGTGGGTAGTTGACGGACAAGCCCTGTACCGTGACGTTGTGGTTGGCGGCGACCTTTTTGAGCGCCTCAATGGCATCGAGCTTATTGTTTTCAACCCCGATAACGGCAGTTTTCAATCCGAGGATGCGGGCGAGGATTGCCGCGCCGAGCACGACCTCTTCGGCCTGTTCGAGCATCAGGCGGTGGTCGGCGGTCAAATAGGGTTCGCACTCGGCGCCGTTGAGAATGAGTGTGTCGATCGGTTTTTCGGGCGGCGGCGAAAGTTTGACGTGCGACGGGAAGCCCGCCCCACCCATCCCAACGACTCCGGCATCCCAAACGCGCTGTTTGAGATCGGCCGGTTCGGCATTCTGCCAGTCGGCCATCGGCTCAAACGGGGAACCCCATTCGTCTTCGCCGTCAGCGGTGATTTCGACAGACGGGACGCTGATGCCGGTCGGTCCGGGGCATTTATCGATCGCGGTGACGGTGCCGCTGGTCGGCGCGTGAAGCGGAACCGAAACAAAGCCAGAGGCTTTGGCGAGCAGCGCACCCTTTTTAACTGCGTCGCCTTTTTTCACGAGCAGTTCGGGCGGAGCCCCAATGTTCTGATGAAGGATCACGGTATATTTTTCAAGCAACGGCGCATCCTGCACCGGACTGGACGCCGAAAGAGCTTTGCTGTCGTTCGGATGAACGCCGCCTTTAAATTTGCGAGGTTTATTGCTCATTTCGAAACTCCATCGTATTCACCGGCAGCGTGTTTAGAAGCCAGACGCAGGGCCGTGGTCGGACAGCCGGTTTTTTCAACCAGATCAGAAAGCGGCGGGTTGTCGTAATTGGTTTCGATCAAGAAGCCTTTAACGGTCATCTGCTCGGCGTTGTCGGCCGCTTTAATACATTTGCGACAGGCGATACAGGCGGTTTTGCAGACTTTGCGTTTAACCGACCCCTTCTCTGGCGAGTTACAGTAGACATGCACGTCCACAGAAGCAGGAACCAGAACAATCAAGTTCTTCGGGCAGATGTCGACGCATTTGCCGCAACCGACACAAAGCTCGGGATGAACCACGGCGAGGCCATCGCGAATTTCGATGGCATCGAACGGACAGGCACGCGCGCAACTGGCCAGCCCGAGGCAGCCGTAGTCGCAGCCCTTAGCACCGCCCGCGACCAATACGGCGGAACGGCAGTCGTTGATTCCGTTATAAGGCGAGCGCACGGTAACCGAGATGCTCCCGCTGCAGCGGACAACAGCAACCATCTTTTCCTTCTGCTCGGAGGTGATGCCGAGATATTCAGCGATACGGGCGGAATCGCCAGCTGGGGCAACCGGACAATCGCTCGGCGAAGCAGCGCCCTCAACAATGGCTTTAGCAAAATCGGCGCATCCGGCATAGCCGCACCCGCCGCAGTTGGCGCCGGGCAACATATCCGTCACCGTTTCGATGCGCGGGTCGCTTTCAACAGCGAAAGCTTTCGCCGCCACACCGATAATCAGCGCGAGAATGGCACCGAGCAGCGCCGCAAATATAAGGGAAGTTAGTATAATCGTCATCGTGTGTTTATCCGTTGTTTAAACCAGTCCGGAAAATCCCATAAAAACCATCGCCAGAATTCCGGCGGTAATCAGGCCGATGGCCGTTCCCTTCAACGGGGCCGGCACCTGCGCTAAATCCAGTTTTTCGCGCAGGCTGGAAAAAAGAATCAGCGCGAGCGCAAAACCAAGCGCCGAGCAGAATCCGAAGATGGTCGATTCCAGCACCCCGTATCCGGCCTGTACGCTGAGCTCGGCCGCGCCGAGCACCGCGCAGTTGGTGGTGATCAACGGCAGAAAAATTCCGAGCGCCTGATAGAGCGGTGGGCTGAATTTCTGGAGAATAATTTCCACCAGCTGCACCAGCGAGGCGATCACAACAATGAAAACCAGAATCTTCAGGAAGGTCAGATTGATCTCTGTTCCGGCCACCGTGAAGGTTTTGGACAAAACATATTTGTAGATCAGCGAAGTGACCAGTGAAGAAAGCGTCATCACGAAAACAACCGCGCCGGACATCCCCAGAGCGGTTTTGATCTTCTTAGACACCCCCAAAAAAGGGCAAATTCCCAAGAATTTTGCTAAAACAAAGTTATTAACTAAAATCGCACCGATTGTGATCGTCAGGATGTTATCCGCCATAAGCCGCTCTCCAAAATATTTCAGAAACGTGACACTTTAGGGAACCTCTCCGTCGGGCTCAACTCAAAGCGTCGAAAAGGTTGCAGGCAAACCCTGAACCTTGAAAGCAGGCAAACCCAGAAAAGAGTTTGGACCCACCTTCGCCAAGGCTACGGCTTGGCACACGGAATTACAAAATTAACAGGATGGTTTTCCAATGGTTGAAAGAAATGTTTCCAATGCTTGGAAAATTTTCAGCGCATTTTTCCAAGGTTTGAAAATTACTAGATTAAAGGTTTTAAAATTACTAGATTACGGGACTGATAACCATATAGAGGTTCTTTGAAATAGGCTTCGGTCAAATGCAAAGTACTCTTTCGAGTAACAACAAACGAAAGGAGTACCCAAAATGCAGATGACCAAAGCAAATGAATTATACGCAGG
>Ga0307990_1000100_pt1 | contig 80925 bp, 95 predicted proteins | sample EllFjometagen129_FD_203168 | JGI IMG/M metagenome (GOLD analysis project Ga0307990, IMG submission 203168) | Marine microbial communities from Ellis Fjord, Antarctic Ocean - #129 | ecosystem: Environmental > Aquatic > Marine > Unclassified | place: Southern Ocean | collected 2014-10-08
AATTATAAGGTCTATACTTTATTATTTCTTTTATTGCTATTTCACCTACGTTCTTTATACCAGACAAACCAAAACGAATCTTTTTCTTTTTACTTTCTTTTTCCATAACAAAACTTCTTTCAGAAAAGTTTATTTCAGGGCACTCAACTTCTATGTCCATATTTCTTGTTGCATCAATATAGAACGCAAGCTTATCAGGATCTGATGAATTAGACGATAAAACTGCAGCCATAAACTCTGCAGGATAATACTGTTTAAGGTAAGCAGTTCTGTATGCAATTAGTGCGTATGCTGCAGCATGACTTTTATTAAAAGAATAAGAAGCAAACTTAACTATATTACCCCATAGATCATTAACTGATTTAGGCTCCATCTTAGAATAAGTCATACAACCATACTTGAACTTCTCTTCCATCCTGAGCATTAGGTCAAGTTTTTTCTTACCAATTGCTTTTCTTAAAACATCTGCTTCACCCATTGTAAAGTTTGCAAGAGTTCTAGCCAACTGCATAACTTGTTCTTGATAAACAAGAATTCCATAAGTTGGTTTTAAAATTTCTTTAGAATTAGGATGAACATATTTTACTTTTTCTGCACCGCTTTTTCTTCTTGCGTATACATCTATAAAATCCATACTTCCTGGCCGATAAAGTGAAACAATTGCAATTATATCATCAAAACAAGTTGGCTTAACAAGCTTTAATGTTTTCTGCATTCCAGGACTTTCCATTTGAAAAACTCCTGTACTATAACCTTTTCTTAGCATTGCATAAACTTTTTTATCATCAACAGGTATTTGTTCTAACCATTCAGTGTCTTTGCCTATATTTTTTAAAATTTTATCAGTAATATTTAATGTTTCTAGGCCAAGGAAATCAAACTTTAATAATCCTACATCCTCAACTTCTCTCCAATCAACTTGAGTTATAGTTGCACCATCTTTTTTGTAAACCGGAAGATAATCTGTTATTGGAGCCTTACCCCAAACCACACCACAGGCATGGATTCCCTTATGTCTAACACATCCCTCGAGGACAGCTGCAACTTGAAATAATTTAGGAAACCTTGATTGATAATCTCTTAATGGTTGATTAGCATACTTCTTTGTTCTCTTATTCTTTAAATCTAAAGACAATTGAATTGTTTTCTCAGTAATAAAATTAGTCATTTCATTTGAAATAGAAAAAGAAATACCCAATGCCCTTGCAACATCTTTTATCACAGATTTTGCACTCATTGTTCCGAAAGTTCCTATCAATGCAACCTTTTCTTTACCATACTTATTTTTAACATAATCTAATGCAATCTCCTTATCACCAAAATCTATATCAAAATCAGGTAAAGAAATTCTATCGGGATTCAGGAAACGTTCAAATAAAAGCCCTAAAGATAGAGGTTCTAACTGGGTTATACCCAACAAGTATGCAACAATAGATCCTGCACCAGAACCTCTTCCAGGGCCAACCTGGCAATGTGCTTTGGACGCACTAATAAAATCTTCGACTATAAGAAAATAAGTTGCATAACCCATCTTATTAATAACAGATAACTCAAAGTCCATTCTTTTCTTTGCCTTATCCATTAATAGAGTATTAGCATATTTCTTATCTAATTGTTTAGAACACAAATCTAATAGATATTGTTCATGATCTTTTTCTTTTATTTCAAAATTAGGAAAAACAGTTTTACCAAGTTCTAATTCAACATTACATCTTTCTGCAATCAACGCAGTATTAGTTACTGCTTCTTTAAAATCAGAAAATAAATCAAGCATTTCCGCTTCAGACATAACATGATAACCTGAACCCTGAAATTTAAAATGATTTGGTTCATCAATTTTTGAGTTTGTCTGAATACACAACATGATTTCATGAGCATGAGCATGTTCTTCTAACAAGTAATGAGAATCACAAGTTGCAACCAACTTTAACCCAAACTCTTTGGCAAATTTCTTATATGCAGTTCTAACTTTTTTTTCCTCATTAATACCATGATTTTCAAGTTCTAGGAAAAAATTATTTTTACCAAAGATTGCAATGTAATCAATAATTAAAGCTCTTGCTCTATCCTCGTCTTTATTTATGATTGCCTGTGCAACATCATTAGCTAAGCAAGCAGAAAGACAAATAAGTCCCTCTGAATACTTTGCTAAAATCTTTTTATCTAATCTAGGCCTATAGTAAAACCCCTCACTGTTGGCAATGGAAGCCAACTTTATGAGGTTTTTATAGCCTTGAAGGTTTTCTGCCAAAAGAACAAGATGATATCTCTTTTGAGATTTATCTTTTTGATTAATATCATTAACAATGTATGCCTCCATGCCAAATATTAATTTTACACCTGCTTTTTTAGCAAGTTGATACTTATGAATTAATGCATGCATGTTACCATGCTCAGTTATTGCCACAGAATCCATTCCGAGCTCCTTAACTCGCTTGAATAAATCATTAACTCTTGTAGCACCGTCTAGCAAACTATATTCTGTGTGTAAATGTAAGTGTGTAAATGCCATTTTATTATAAAAAATAAATATAGCTATCGCTATACTGGTTAAGTTTTGAAAATATGATTTTTCAACTTAGATTAGAGGGTCTTAGTCCCTGTTATAATGCATAATGAAAACTCTAATATAAAGATTCCCTAACAAAAGAATATAGAATAGAATATAGTCTATAACATATATATAATAGATTGAGCAATCCCTAATGAGTAGTTCACAAAGCTACACTAACCCAAAAGCATATAAATAAAATTGCATTTTCGTTGATTTATGGTAATTGAAATATATGAATTTATTATTGGGAATGATCCGCAAGAAATACTTAAGCCAGGACAGCTAGAAAAAATTGTCTATGACAAACACATAGAACTTATTCTTGAATATAACCCTAAAGCAAAAATTGGGAAAGAAACATGGAAAGAACATAATGAAACTAACATGGAAAGTGATTATACAACACTGCCTATAAACCAAATGTTACTTGAAATTAATAGATTTCTATCACACTTGCAAGCTGAATCAGGCGAACTAAGTGAAGAATACAGAGCTAAGGCTGCGTATGAGAAACATTTAGAACAGAGTGTCAAAAGAACACCAATAGTAATGCGTAAACGTGTTGGCATTCAAGTAGTAGAAGCAGTTATTTTGTCCCCTCCTCCTCCTGATCAACAAGAATTAGAGCTTGTTGAAAAAGCATATGAAATCATCAAAACAGATTTAGATGGAGAAACAAGTAAATTTGCAGATAATATAATTTCTGTTAAGAATTTTAGTAAAAAAATATCTATTATACAAGAACTAAGAAAAATGGATTTGACTTACCTTTCAATAACAGAAGTAGATGAACAATTAATAAAGTTATTCAACGATGAAATTAATACAAAACAACTATTTCAATACATTAATGATCGAAAGCCTAAAATAGAAACAGAACCTGTAAACAATAGTATAGATATAACAATAAAAATAGATAAAGACAAAATAAAACATGAAAAAGAAAAGCGAATTATAGATGACTATGATTTAACAAATAAAAACACGCTTGAAAGATATGCCAATAGTAAAAGATTCCCAAGGGTTCTTACTAGAATAGAACAAGTAGAAAAATTGTTTTCTAAAAAAGGAATAGGAATTAATCACGCTTGGAAACTAGTTGATTCCTATCCAGGGCACATTTTATCTTCTGGAAAAGATTGGGATAACTACATTTCTGCAGTAGATTTACATCTCAAAAAACACCCAATTAATGAAAATTCAAAAAGGAACAGAGATGTATTACCAGAAAAAAATATTGGACTTTATAGATCTGTAACTGCACTTAGAAAATATAAGAAATAAAACAAAAAATGCTCAATAACAAATGTTATTGGCACTACTAACTGAATTAATTCTCATAAAAGACTTTATACGCAAGGAATGAAGAGTAAACATCAACCTTACTTGTTATCTCAAACGGAGAATGCATTCCAATAACTGGTGGACCAACATCTACTATGTCACAACCATACTCTGCATAATACATAGAGATTGTTCCTCCACCACCAAGATCAATTTTTCCATTTTCTCCTGTTTGCCAATTAACTTTATTTTTATCAAACAGAGCCGTTATTTTATGAATATATTCTGCATCAGTATCGTTAGTAGAATATTTTCCTCCACCGCCGCCATATTTTTCAACAGAAATTCCCCTGCCAAGAATAGAAACATTTGTATGATCCTGTGCATCTTTAAAGTTAGGGTTTAATGCAGAAGTTACATCTGCACTCAGAAACTCAGCATTCTTCAAAACAGTGTATGCATCTGTTTTTAATTTTAGTTTAGCAAGTAACTCATTTAAGAAATTAAATAAGAACTTTGATTTTGCTCCTGACTTTCCTTCACTACCAATTTCTTCTTTATCAACAAAAAGTGCTATCGCAGTTTCTTTATTCTTAGAATTAAGTAATGCATTTAAAGAAGTATAAGCACAAACTCTATCATCTTGACCATATGCACCGATTAAAGATCTATCAAAACCAATATCTCTTGCTTTTTCTGCAGGAACAATTTCAAGCTCTGCAGTAACAAAATCTTTTTCAGTTATACCATATTTGTCGTGCAAAAACTTTAAAGCTCTTAACTTAACATGCTCTTTTATTTCTTTATCTTCTAAAGGAAGATTACCAATAATAACATTTAAGTCTTCACCAGTAATAAACTTATCAACCTTTTTTTCATATTGCTCTTTTGCAAGATGAGGTAATAAGTCCGGTATAACAAATACAGAATCTTTATCAGATTCTCCAATTAATATTTGCTTTTTTGTTCCATCTTTAAGTAGAGCAAATCCGTGTATTGCCAAAGCTCTATTAACCCACTGATACTTTTTTATTCCGCCATAATAGTGTGTTTTTAGAAGAGCTAAATCTGAATCTTCAAACATAGGTTTTGGTTTTAGATCTAATCTTGGAGAATCCAAGTGACTTGCAATAACTTTCATTTTATTAAACTTGCCAAGATTAACTAAAACAATATTTTTATTTGTTTTGTAGTAAACCTTATCTTTTGCAGTTAAAGTTTTAGCTGTTTCAAAGTTTTTGTAACCCTTTGCTTTAGCTATTTTTTCTATTTCTATTACTGCCTCTCTCTCTGTTTTTACAATATCAAGAAATTTCTTGTATGGTTCAGAAAAAGCAAAAGCTTTTTTCTCATCAATATGTTTCCATGCAGTTTCCTGTTTGTAAAATAAGAATTCATATTTTGATTTTTTCTCTTTTTTAGTTACTTTCTTTTTAGCTGCCATAATTATACCTCATGAATAAATATCTATTAAATTAGACTGAACATTTTTAAAACTTATGATTTTATGACGATTAATTTCTTAGGAAGCTTAGATGTTAGAACTTCAACACTGTTCTCTTTTATTAAAACATCATCTTCAATCCTTATACCAATACTGTTTTCTGCATCATAATACCCTGGCTCAATAGTTATAACTTTATCTTTATCTAATATATCTGTTGCAGTTAGAGCAACGAAAGGAGCTTCATGTATTTCTAAACCAAAACCATGACCCAATGAATGAGTAAAATACTTTTTAGATTCATCGAACAATTCCCGCGCATATCTATCTAAAAGCCCTGCACTCTCCCCAATAGCATCTTTAGCCTTTTTTATTGATTGTTGCTGCACAAATAAAACTTTCTCATATATTTCTCTTTCTTTCTTAGTGGGATTACCAACAAAAACAGTTCTTGTTATATCAGAACAATAACCTTGATACTTAACCCCAAAATCAATTATTAAGAACCCTCTTCTTAGTTTAATATCAGTTGAGTGAGCATGAGGTATTGCTGCATTCTTCCCTGATGCAACAATAGGAGTAAAAGCGAGAGTGCAATCATTGTTAAAAGTTTCACTTTCTAAGTATCTTTTAATCTGTTTCTCAGATAACAAACTCTTGTTTATCTTTTTAATTGTCCTATTAATTATTTTACAGGCAATATTACAAGAAGTTCTGATTTTTCTTATTTCTTCAGCAGTTTTAGTTTGTCTTAACTCTGTTAAATATTTAGAAACATCTTTTTTCTTACCTTTTAACTTATTTTTTGTTTGAATAGAAGTTTTTTCATAATTTAAACCAATAGTTTTATTTTTTATTACTTGTTTTTTAAAATCTTGAAAAGGTTTTAACAAAAAAGACTTATCTTTTCTATAATTACCAATATCTAAAGGACTTGTATAAATCTTACATTTTCCGTTTGCAGGAATTACCATTAAGAATTCTGAGCTTGTTCCAGTAAAATATTTTGCATCTATCTTTTCTAGCAAAGTAAAGTCTATATCATTATTTCTTAGATATTTTTGTAGAAGTTTAATCTTATTGTGCTTTAGTTTTATAGAAATAGTCATTTTAAAAAAAATAAATAATTAAAAGAAGATATTAAACTATATCTTCCTCTGCAATAACCATAAAATCTCCCATAGCAATGACTGCACTGAAAGGTATTAACATTTTACCTTCTTTTGTTTTTTCAAGATCAAGTTTTTCAGTGTAAGTAGTAGGATTAGCAACAACCATATGGATTAACTCTCCACTCTTTGTTTCGAAGATTACATCACCAACTTCACCAAATCTCTTACCTGTTTTAGAAACAATAGTTTTTCCTATTACGTCTTTTGAAAATTTTTTCTCATTATCTGCCATTTAAATTACCCCTCATAAGGTTTATAATCATTATATAAACTGCTTTTATAAATATTATGATATAATTAACTGAGACCTCCTAGTATATAAATATTGCGTTTAAAAATATTAAAATGCACCCTAAACCTTTATAAATCACTTAAATTCACTATAAACTATTATGAACCAAAAAGAAACAGATTATCAGCTGAATGCAAAAGAGAGAAGAAAGCTTAAAGATTTTGTAAAAGAGCTAAGCCAATATAAAGGTAGGCATACAGAGTTGGTATCTGTTTATGTGCCTCATGGCTATGACCTAAATAAGATAAACCAACATTTAGAACAAGAAAAAGATACTGCTAGTAACATTAAATCTGCTTCAAACAGAAAAAATGTTCAAGATGCACTAGAAAAAATGGTTCAACATCTAAAAGCAGTTATCATAAGAACACCGCCTCACGGGCTTGCTATTTTTGCAGGAAACATTGCTGGAAGAGAAGGACAACAAGACTTTAAAGTTTGGGCAATAGAACCACCTGCACCAATGAATCAGCGATTATACAGGTGTGATAAAGAGTTTATCCTTGATCCATTAAAAGAAATGATAGATGATAAAAATGAGTATGGATTAGTTGTCCTAGATGGCAGAGACGCAACAATTGCAATACTAAGAGGAAAAACAATAATCCCAATAAAATCCACTCATTCTGAAGTTCCAGGAAAAATGAGGGCAGGTGGACAGTCTGCACCGAGATTTCAAAGATTAAGGGCAGGAGCACTAAATGATCATTTCAAAAAGATTGCAGGTTATATGAAAGATGAATTTTTACCAAGACAATATCTAAAAGGGATAATTCTTGGTGGACCAGGAACAACTGTTAATAACTTTCTAAATAAAAATCATATAACTGGAGATGTTCAAAAAAAAATTCTTGGCGTAAAAGATTTATCATATACTGGGGAATTTGGTTTGCGTGAACTGGTTGAAAAAGCAGAGGACATACTTGCAAAAGAGGATATTATCAGAGAAAAAAAGTTAATGAAACAATTCTTTTTATTACTATCAACAGAAGAAGGTAAAGTTGCATATGGAAAGGATAAGGTTATGGAACTAATTAAAGAAGGAATTGCAGACACAGTTGTTATTTCTGATGTAGTTGACGAAAAAGTCATTGATGAATTTGAAATTGAAGGGGAGAAAATGGGGACAAAAGTCGAAGTTATCTCCACAGAAACAACAGAGGGAGTTCAATTAAAAAACATGGGTAAGTTTGTTGCAATCCTAAGATATAATGTTGAGAAATAAAATGCTTAAAGAAATCTTAAAATATGATACACAAAGTAAAATCGGTTCTGTTGAATTTTACGATGAAAATTCTAAAATTGGCTCTTGTGGGTTTAAAATTAATAAAAATGATGTTTATCTTGCTACAGAAGAAGAGACTATGCTACTTGTAAATCCCGAACATAGACATCAAGGATTTGGCCAAAAATTAATAACTCGTGCAATAGATACTGCATTAAAATATGTTCAAAATCGAGATGAGAAAGCAAGAATTATCAGAGAAATAGCAACTTGGAACTCAAAGGGAAAACAAATTATTGAACAAGCAGGATTTAAAGAAATTAAAGATAATGAAGATTATGATCCTGGAAATAGTTCAATAACTATTTATCAAAAAATGTTTAATATTCAAGATTGAAATGATGAACTCAAAAAACATAATTCAAAGAGCCCTTGAACTATTTCCTGAAAGAAATGAATCAAGAAATATTGAAATAAAACTTTCTAGAGCATTTAAAGGGTATAATGCAAATTGCGCATATACTTCACATAAAATTCAATTTCGTCTAAGTTATGAATGGAAAGAGGTTAGTGAAGAGATACTAATTGGTTTAATCCAAGAGTTACTAAACAGGGTTTACAAAAAGAAGAAACATTCTTATAATATTGATATATATAATGACTATATTAAAAAATCTAGTTCCTATAGTAAAACTGTAAAAGTTGATCAAGAGCTAAAAGAATGCTTTGACAGGATCAATAAAGAATATTTTAATGAAATGATTGATACACCAAATTTAGTTTGGTCTCCTCCTTCATTCAGCAAATTAGGAAGTTATGATTTTATGACAAACACAATTGCAATTAGCAAAATTCTTATTGAAGAGCAATACTTACTTGATTATGTAATGTACCATGAAATATTACACAAGAAAATGCAGTATGCAAATTCTAAAGGTAATAAAAGATATCATACAAAAGAGTTTAGAGAAAAAGAAGCAGCTTTCAAAGTTCCTAATGTTGAGAAGAAGCTTGAAGACTTCTTGAAAAAGAAAAAGTTAAAAAGGTTGTTTAGTTTCAGGTAGATAATATGTTAATCGGAGTCGTAGGAAAAGCAAATGTAGGAAAAAGCACCTTTTTTAAAGCTGCAACACTCATGGATATTGAAATAGCTAATTATCCTTTTGCAACTATCAAACCAAACCATGGTGTTGGATTTATCAAGATAAGTGATGCTGCAAAAGAATTTGGGAAAACAGCTAATCCTAGAGAAGGATTTGTTCTAGACAAATATAGATTTGTAACTGTTGACATGATTGATGTTGCAGGATTAGTTCCTGGTGCTCACGAAGGCAAAGGGATGGGTTCTCAATTCCTGGACGACCTTAGACAGGCAGATGCACTTATTCACGTTATAGATGTCTCTGGCTCAACAAATGAAAAAGGTGAACCAATAGAAGCTGGAAGTTATGATCCTGCAAAGGATGTTAAATTTCTAGAAGAAGAACTTGATTTTTGGTATCTTTCAATCCTTAAAAAAGGGTGGGAGAAATTTGCAAGACAAGTGCAACAAGAACATTCTGAGCTACACAAGGCTCTTGCTAAACAATTGTCTGGACTAGGTGTTAGCGAGGACATGATTAAACAAGGAATAAAGCAATTAAATCTAAATGCAGAACAAGTAACTAAATGGGAAGAAAAAGATCTATTTAAACTATCTGCATACCTAAGAAAAATAACAAAACCAATGATTATTGCAGCTAATAAAATAGATATTCCGGGTGCAATTGATAATTATAATAACTTAAGAGATCAATTTCCCAATCATGTAATCATCCCCTGCTCTGCAGAATCAGAACTTGCATTAAAAGAAGCTGCAAAACATCAATTAATAAATTATATTCCTGGAGAAAAAGATTTTTCTATTACAGAACAGGGAGAAACTAAACTTAATGATAAACAGAAAACTGCACTCAATTTTATTAAAGAGAATATTCTCGGAGTTTACACAGAAGGAACTGGAGTCCAAAGCATATTGAATAATGTTGTCTTTGATATTCTAAAATATATTGCAATTCACCCTGGCGGCGTAAATAAATTAGAAGATCAGAATGGAAATGTTCTACCTGATTGTTTCTTAATGAAACAAGGTTCAACTGCACTAGACTTTGCATATAAACTGCACACAGACTTTGGTAAAAACTTTATTCGATGTATTGACGTGAAAACAAAGATAACCCATGGTAAAGACCATGTTCTTAAGAATCTAGATATTATTGAGATTGCAGCTGGTAGATAAAAAAATTAAAATGCTCAATAATTTAACAATTTATTGGCACCGGAAAAATCGGAATTATTCCTTAATCAACTTATACTTCTTAAGAAACTCTCTGTAAACTATGAAGTCTTCAGAGTTCTTGAATTCAGCTTTCTCTTTTGCAGGAAGTTTTTCTAACCACTTATTAAGAGATTGAAAGGTTTTCTTTGTATCCTCAATAACATTTGAAGTATCACCATACAATTGAGCTTCAATTAATTCTTCATCAATATCTTCAGATGCAAGTTTTCTAGGAAATAACCTACTAAAGAATCTCATTAAAGAACTTTCAGTTTGTCTTTCGATTTCATCAAAATCCTCTTCAAAATCTTCTTCAGCAATAGCTGTTTCAATAGGAACATCTTCTTCATACTGCTCTTCTAATTCCATAACATCTGTGGTTTTATTTCTTTTGAAAAGGGATATTAAGAATTTTTTAAATCCCCCTTCTTGTTTTTCTTCAATAATTATTTCATCATCAGGAAGATTATTAATATTAGTTGAAGAGCTAGAAACCTTTGCACTGCCATTAGAATAATCAACAGGATCAGTTCTTTTCTTTCTAATCTTTCTCAAATAATTATCCATATCTAAGTTAAATTCTGAATTTGCCATTATATTAAACACCCCAAAATATGATAAATTAACACAAAAACCTAAGATTTTTGGTCATTACAATTTGAATCCTACAACAAACTGTGAAGTATTAAACTCAAGTTGTAATAAAAAATTAATTAATTTCTTTAAAAAGTTTTATATAAAAATAAATGTGAACACTGGGATTCATACTTAGAAATAAAAGATTCCTGGCAGGTCTTCACAGACGCACTCCTTTCGAATCCCAAAGGATTCAAAATGGGGACGGAGGGATTCGAACCCCCATCCGAGGCTCTGGAGGCCACTATTCTAGCCAGATTATACTACGTCCCCAAATATAACACAATAAAGAAAATCTTGTCCTTTTTAAAACTTACTCGTATTTAACAATAATAACCTTTAAAAAGCATTTATTCTTCTTAAACTTAAGCAAGTGGGAGTGCCGGAGTGGTCAAACGGGCGGGACTCAAAATCCCGTGGCTTAGTGCCTACGGGGGTTCGAAACCCTTCTCCCACATATTACTCTTTTAAAGCACTATTCTATAGAAATCTTTATATATAACAGGCCATTTAATAGACTATATTACAATTACAATTGGGGGTATAAATTATGAAATTAACACTTGCTGAACCAAGACTATTAAAAGACAGTATTTCTATTATCGCAGACCTTGTTACAGAAGCGCAGTTTAAAATAACACCAGATTCCATGGAACTGGTTGCAATGGACCCTGCTAGTGTGGCAATGGTTACATTTAAACTTTTAAGTAGTTGCTTTGAAGAATACGATGTTAAAGAAGAACAAGTTATTGCTCTAAACCTGAACAATGTAAAACAGGTTTTGAGAAGAGCAACAAATTGCAAGATAACTTTAGAACTTGTGGAAGGACATCTAAAATTTATAATGAAAGGAAGAAGCACAAAAACATTTATGCTTCCATTAATTGAGTTAGATGAAAACGAAAAGAAAATTCCTAGTCTAAACTTTGATGCAACTATTGTTATAGAATCAGGAGTTCTAACAGAAGCAATTGAAGACATGGATATTATTGGAGAAAGTATCAGCTTAGAAGTTGATAATAATTTATTCAAAGTTTCAAGTAAAGGAGATTTAAGTAAGGCAGATGTAGAAATTAAATCAGATGCAAATACCAAGATTGTCTCAGAAAAAAAGCTTAAGAGCAAATACTCAATTGAGTATCTTAAGAAAATGATTCAAGGTTCAAAACTTGCACCACAAGCAACAATGCAATTTTCAAATGATTATCCACTGAGACTTGAATACAAAGTTCTTAACAAATTACAATTAGTTTTTATTCTTGCTCCAAGAGTTGAGAATGATTAAATAAAAAATAAGGGTGTGTAAAAAAAATGGTAGAAAACAAACAAACAAAAGAAATTGAAGAAGGAAAAGTATTTGCGTTTCTAGGAGTATTTCTAAGTATTGTAGGATTTGTTATTGCAATACTCGCAAAAAAAGAAAATAAATATGTAATGTACTACGCGAAACAAGGACTAGTATTATTTATTGCATACATAGTTGGATGGGTAATTACATTATTAATCGGATGGATCCCAGTTATAGGATGGATAATCACAGGCATAATATGGATACTGTTATTCCTAATGTGGCTTATTGGATGGATTAATGCTCTTTCAGGTAAACAAAAACCATTAATTATACTTGGAGACCTGGGCGAAAAGTTCAAAATATAATCTTAAAAGATTATTTTTTTTATTATTTTATTATTATCACAAAAAAGAGGTGTAACATGATAATCCCTAGATTAAGTAATTTAATGACAAATGGCAAAGCATTATTTCTTGCATACGACCAAGGCCTAGAACATGGTCCTGGAGATTTCAATCTGAAAAACGTTGATCCAAAATACATTCTAGATATTGCACTAGAAGGAAAATATGACGGAATAATACTGGAACATGGTGTTGCAGAGAAATATTATCACGGAGCTTACAAAGATGTTCCTTTAATTATTAAACTTAATAGTAAAAGCTCACTTACACATATTAGCCCTATTGCAAAACAGATATGCAGTGTTAAAAGAGCAGTGCAACTTGGAGCAAAAGCAGTAGGATTTGTTATCTATGATGGAAGCAAGCAAGAACCTGAAATGTTTGAAACTTTTGGAAGAATAGTTGAAGAAGCTCACGATTTAGGAATACCTGTTATTGCATGGATGTATCCAAGAGGAGATGCAATTCAGAATGAACTTTCTACAGAAATTCTTGCATACAGTGCGCGTATTGGATTAGAGTTAGGTGCAGATATTGTTAAAATAAAATATAATGATGACCCTGAAGGATTCAAGTGGGTTGTTAGGAATGCAGGACTAACTAAAGTTGTTGTTGCAGGCGGAAGCAAAAGGCCTGATCCAGAATTCTTGAAGATGGCTCAAGATGTTATGATTAGTGGTGCTTCAGGTATTGCAGTTGGTAGAAATGTTTGGCAGTCAGAAAATCCATTTGCACTAAGCAAAGCTCTTAGAGAAATTGTTCATGGCGGAAAGAGTACAGATGAAGTTATGCATTACTTAGAGTAAAAGAAAACAAAAATGCTCAATAAACACAATAATTAAAAATTATTGGTCATTCAACAAAGTTGAATAAACTTTAATAGTTTATTGGCACCGAAAAACGGAATAAAAAAAATTATCTCTTTTTCTTCTTAGATTTCTTAGCTGCAATAGCGATTGCTGTTGCAATTGCTGCTGCAACACCAGTTGCGATTAAAGCTGCTTTTTCTGGATTGTTTTTAACGTATTTTTTTACGTCTGCTTCAGCTTTTTTCATTTTTGCTTTAGCTTTCTTCAATTCAGCAATAGCTTTTTTCTCATAAATAAGAGCTCTTTTTTTTACAACTGCAATATCTTTCTTAATTACTTTCTTCACTTTTTTCTTCAAAGATGTTTTCTTTGCAACTACTTTTTTCTTAGTTACTTTCTTTTTTGGTACATATTTTCTTGTTACTTTCTTTTTTGCTGGCATTTTGTCCAACCTCCTTATTAAATAATTAATCTTTTGCTTTTAAATTTGAAACAAAGACAATGATAAGTAAAACTATTCCCAAACCAAATAAAACATAGGCTCGTTCAATAGCAAGTATATCCGTAAGAAAATATAATCCTCCAAATAAAATTAATAGAAATGCAACTAACATTAATACTGCAATCATAAGCTTATTTATAGCATGATTAGTTATTCTTTTTGCTTTATGTTCAATATCAGAAGTTACAAGCTTAATCTCATGATGTATTTTTTCTGTCACTTTTTTTAACATATTGGGCAACAGAGTTTGTTTCAATGTGGAGACAATTACATCAACTATTTTATTACTCTTTTTTTTAGTTTTTTTAACTGCCATTTAAACACTCACCTAAACCCTAAATGGAACTTTGTAATTTATAAATTATATTGTTTTTACATACTTAAAATAGTATAGAAATTAAAAATTATTTACCCATGAACTTTCTCATCATAGGATTCATATCCATCATATGTTGTTGTGCAATTTGTTCATATAACTGATAAATAATCATTACGGTTAATAGAAGTCCTGTTCCATTACTTAATGCGCCAGAAACATCAGCTAACCCTGCTAACAATCCAACTGCAATCCCTCCCATAACTGTTAGAGGTTTGATATATCTCGAGAGAACTCTTTCAAGAACCCGTTCGTCTCTTCTAAATCCAGGCATTTGTAAACCAGAATTCATAATATTTTTTGCTTGAGTTCGTGCATCCAACCCAGAAGTTTGGACCCAAAACAAACTAAAAAGAACTGCTCCGCCAATTAATATAAGTAAATATACAATTGCTTGAGCAAAATTTAATACACTAACATTTCCCTTAATAATGAGTTCAATTAACTTTGGAGCTTGTAACCATGCTAAGATTCCTCCTCCTTGATTACCAAACAAACGACCAAACAATTGAATATTTGCCATTAATGCAGCAATCAAAATAACAGGAATATTACTAGTGTATAAGAATTTAAGTGGCCATCTTATACCATAACCTCTTACCCTACCATAACTTAAAGGAATTTCTACATTCATAGCCTGAACATAAACAACCACTAGGAAGATTGCAACAGTTGCAATTAACGAAGCAAGCATTAAACCAGCAAAAGTTGGTTCATTTGCAGCCAAAGCTTGGAATAGTGCAGGAATAGCACCAACAGAAAACTCACTTCCCTGAGCTTTAACAAAACTTAATGCTCTAATAAAAATAGATTGTGAAACATTTGCAGCAATAAATAAACTTATACCTGAACCAAAACCCCATTTACTTATAACTTCATCCATCATCATTATAAGGAATCCACCGAGAATAAGCTGAACAATAATTAACATAGGAGAAACTCCTGCAGTAGCTTTAAGCCCACCCATGGCAACATAAATCCAAGCTTCAAATATTATGAAAAAGATTGCTAATAACTTTTGGATACCTTGAAATCTTTTCTTTCCATTTTCAGTAGCAAGATCAAACTTAAGTATTCCAGAACCATTAAGTAATTGCAATACAATAGATGCAGTTACAATTGGGCCAATACCTAAACTGATAAGTGAACCAAACTGAGCACCAAGAATAATAGATAAGTATTCGAATTGCTGCATAACACTTGCATCAGCACCAAATAAAGGAACCAATCCAAGAATAAAGAATAGCACAAGAGTAATTAAAGTCCATTTAAGTTTTACCTTAAAAGATAACTTTTTTTCTTTAGGATGTTCAACTTCTGGAAGATTAAAGATTAATTTATCAAATGCTGAAGCCATTTATACACCATAACGATTGTCATTCTCAAAAAAGCTATGCTTTTTTGGAAGATATTCTTTTTAATTGAATACTCTAATTTAACTAATAAAATAATATCATTTAAATAATTTTACTCTTTTTTAGGTTGAGCTCGAGGCTTTTCAGACTCTTTCTTAACTTCTTTCTTAACTTCTTTCTTAACTTCTTTCTTAACTTCTTTCTTAACTTCTTTCTTAACTTCTTTTACTTTAATAGTTGGCAAAATAATTTTTCCACCTGAAGTTTCAACCTTTTTGATAGCTAATTTTGAAGCGCTAGTAACAGTTATTTCCATTTTCTTTGTTACTTTCCCTGCCCCAAGAAGTTTATCTACTTTGATATCTGATAAATTAATAGTATAGATCCCCGCTTTTAATAGAGCTTTATTTTTTGCAACAAACCTATCTATCTTAGTATCTAACTCAATAATATTAATAGTTTTACAATCATTTCTTACTTTACTTGTGAAACCAATTTTTTGGTATCTCTTTTTGTCCTTCCAGAAACTAGGCTTTTTAGCATCTCCTCTTTTACCAGAACCTGCTTCTCCTCTTCCTCCTCTATGACCTGCTCCTCTGTGCTTTTTCTTTGCACCCCAGCCATGAGATGAAGTTCCTCTTTGCCTACTAGTTTTTGTTCTTTTGGACATCATTTTAAATCATTCTCTTCAAAAGTTCGTTAATCTTATCTTTTCTATCTCCTAGAGCACCATTTGCAGCAAAAGGTTGTTTTGTACCTTTTCTTTCAAAGCCTTTTATAGGAGGATTTAACTTGAAAATATTTTTGATTTTACCATCAGCATCCTTCTTTCCTCTTTTTTCAACAAGAAGGTTGTAAGTTTCTTCATCAATATTTCCATAAGTAATATAATCTTTTAATTTAACAGCCATTCCCCTAATCACAGAAGTATCAGCATATACAACACAAGTATTTTTCTTAAATAATCTTAAAAGTTCAGCAGTTTTTTTCATATCTCTATGCATGCCTATTTTTCCTCTAATTAAAATAATTGCAATTTTTTTATCTTCAGTATCTGCCATCTTGTAACCTTATTCTTTTTTAATTGTTTTATTCAGCTCTGTTAAGTTATCAATAGACTTGTCTTTTGATTTCTTTACTTTAGCTGGAGCTTTTTCTTTAGACACAGGCTTCTTCTTAACAACCTTTTTTTCTTTTTTAGGTTCCTGTGGAGCCAATAAATCTTTTGATTTATTCAACTTTGTTGAATGACCAATAATGTTTTCGTTATTGTGTTTATTGAGTTTAACTTCTTCTGCTTCTTTTACCTCTTCAGCAACTTCCTCTGCCTTAACAATAACTTTCTTTTTCTTTTTATTAACTGAATGATCAACAATTGAAGTATTTGTAGCATCAATTTCTCTAACTTTTGTTGTTGTTAATTTTCTTAATGCTTTTTCTGTAGCCATTAAAAGATTTATTCTGTTTTTTGTTTGACCAAAAGTTTTTGACCAACAGTCTTTCACACCTGCAAACTCAAGAACCTTTGCAATTTCAGACTCAACACACAAACCTTTACCTTTTGGTGCAGGCATTAACTTTACAATAACTGATCCACATTTCCCTTCTACTTCGAAAGGAACAGTATGCGGTTCTCCACAATTACATTGCCAACTACCACATCCTCTTTTAATCTTGAAGATATTAAGTTTTGCTTGTCTTGTTGATTTTTCTCTTGCAGGAACAGTTTCTTTTGCTTTACCAAATCCTAAACCTACATGCCCATCTTTATCACCAACAACACACATTGTTGAAAACTTAGGCTTGTTTCCTTCCCTTGTCTTTTTTTGAGTTTGTCTAAAAACTCTTCTTTGGCCACCACCAAACTTACCTTTTGATTGACCTATAAGTAATAATTCAGAGTTAAGCTCTAATAAAGACTCTACAATTTCTGGTTCAATTATCTTAACACCAGAATTAAGTAAAATATCAATATCAGTAATTTCTTTTGATTTAACTTTTTTTCCTGAATCAGTTTTAGGAACCCAAGAGCTTAATTTTGCTTTTTGTATTTCAACATCTCTTGCTTTTCTATCTGCCATACTCAATCTAGACCCTTTAGGTTTTCCCCGACCTTTTGAAAATTTTGAATTAACCATTTTATTACCCTTATCCTAAAAGCTTTGTTTTAACATCAGTGATTGCTTTTTGCATATCCTCACTTTTATTCTTTCCTAACAACTTATCTTCACTTGGGAAAATCCCTTCACCTGCCTTAACAGAAAGACCACCATCAATAACACCCTTAAGTGCAGCATATAATTTATTATCTCCTTTTAACGGAACTTGAAGTCCGAAATCAGCAATACATACTTTATCTTTTTCTGAACTCATGTTTTTTGCAATCAATAATCCAGTTAAGTATGCAGCAGGAATATTTTTAGCTGAAAATTTCCAACCAAGTGCAGCTAATTGTTGTGAACTACATGATTTAACAACCACATCACCTTCTGCTTTGTATGAAACTACTTGAATAGTAATATACTTGTTACTCTTTCGAATAACTAATCTATTACTTCCTGATTTTAATAATCCAACTCTCTTTCTATAGTTAGTTTTTAATTCTCTCTTTCTCCTATATGGGATGGTTGGAACGCTTTTTCTCATTATTAGTCACCTTATGAACATAATTATTATTTTTTCTCTTTTTTTACTTCTTTTTTTAATGCCAATTTATTGTCATCAACATATATTTTAATGTGTCTCTTGCTTCTGAAAAAACCACCTTTAGCTTTTTTATATAAATTTCTATAAGTTGCAGCATCTAGATATTTTTTATCATATAATTCTTTTAGGAAAGCTCTTTGAAGTCTTATCTTTACCATCCAAATCTCTTTGTCTGGTAAACGAGCATTCTTACTTCCCTTTCTTTTACCGGATCCTCTTCTTAAACCTTTAGCTCTTTGACTTGCGTTTTTCTTAGCTCTAACTCTGCTAACGCCCTTCTTTTGATTAATAGTAATAAGCCCTCTTTTGATCATACCCCTAACATCATCTTTAGTTAAACCTTCTTTAATTTCATCAAGCACTTCAGTTTCAAATCTAACTCTTTTCTTAGATCCCTTGAAAATGATTGATGCCAATCTTTTTTGAAGTTTTAATTTCATAATTATTCACCTAACTAAACTCGTTTCTGTAGTATCTCCTTATTAGCCTTATCTGCTTGAACAGCCTTTTCAGTCTGAACATTATCATGAGTAACAGGTTTGTCTGCAGCTTCTTTTTCAGCCTTTTCTTTGTCTTCTTTAACTTTCTTTTCGTCTGCAGTCTTCTTTTGTTTTTTGTTTTTAGCTTTCTTTCTTTCAGTAAGTTTTGCTTTAGCTTTCTTCTTATTTTCAAGAAGTTTACTTATGCTTGCCTTAACTTTTGCAATATCTTGAATAACAGCAAGATTTTTTTCTTCAGCAACTTTTATAATCTCAAGTTTTTTCTTTGCTCCAACAGTTGAAGAAATCAAAACAATCTGAGTTTTAACGTCAATCTTTTCAAGATCTTTTTTATTTGTAATGATAACAGGATAAAGCCCTGTCTTTTTATCTAGATGTTTAGCTTCAACTGGAGAACCATAACCTGAGCTAATTACTCTTTCATAACCTTTTTTATTTAGCCGCATCTTATTTTGTAATCCTTTTGGTCTTCTCCAAACTTTTGCAAGTCTCTTTTTAGTTTTTACATTCCTTTGTAAAAACTTTGGCTTTCTCGCTTTAATTTTATTTCTCAGTTCTAACAATTCTTTTTTATCTGCCATTTTTTATAATATTATATTGCTTTACCATCTTTGTTGATGATATAAATTCCATCTTGGAAAATTCTTTTATCAAACCCAGGCCTTTTTGTTAAAGATTCAATACTCGCCGCAGTTTGAGCTGTTTTTTCTTTATCTATTCCTTCAACAACGATATCTGTACCATTAACTTTAACACTAACACTATCTAAATTTAATTTTAATTTTCTTGGCTTAGCTTCACCAATAAAATTCTTTAATTCAAAAGTATCTCCTTTAATTGCTGCAGTCATTGGAAAATGACCTGAACAAACTTTTAATTTGTAAACGTGACCCTTGACTACACCTTTAAACATATTGTTTATATGTGCTACAAAAGTTAAAACTATTTTCTTATACGGTTTAGTACCCTTTTCACCGAAAAGAACAATTTTATCTTTTTGAATATCATGCTTAAGAAGCTTATTCTTGATATCTCTTTCTACAGTTCCTTTAGCACCAGTAACCTTAATGATTCTATTATTTACTTCAATAGTACATCCTTCTGGTATTTCAATTTCCCTTACAAAATATCTTTCCATTTTAATTCTAGTAACAATAACAAATAAGTTTTCCACCTATTCCTTTTTCTTTAGCTTCTATATTAGTCATAATTCCTTGAGGTGTTGAAACAATAAGTATACCAAACCCTCTTGCAGGAAGGAATCTTTTTTCGTATTTCTCGAAATCAATTTTCTTAACTGCGAATCTTGGTTTAATAACTCCGATCTTATTGATTTTTCCAAACAAATGTATGTTAATAATTTTTCCTTTATTATCATCTACTTCTTCAAAAGATTCAATATATCCTTCTTTCTTAAGTATGCCAAGTATTATCCTAATAACTTTTGAATTATTAGCAGTAGAAAGTTGTTTTCTACCTAAATTTTCATAATTCTTTATGAACGACAATACGTTTGCTAATGCATCATTTAAACTCATTTTTTTTCACCGATAAATATCATCTATATTTTTTAAATCCTAATTTTATTGCATTCAATCTAAAACACTGTCTACATAAATTTAAACCATACTTACTTATGTGTGCGTGAGTTCTTCCACAAAGAACACACTTATGAACAGATTCACCAAATTTTCTCTTTCTTGGCAAATTATGTTTAGCATATTTTTTTTCTTTACCAGGTTTGTTCTCAAGCTGTTTAAGCATTTTTTCTGGATTTGAATGTGTCATATTAATTCACCTAATCTTCTTCAATGTCTATTTCTTCCTGAATTTTAATATTGTAATTTTCTTTCATAAAAGCAATAGCTTCATCTCTTTTTATTTTATGATGTTCTCCTAACTTTGATTTATTTAATTTTCTCTTAGCAATTCTAAAACCCGGTCTAGCAAGTGTTATTGATGCTTGCAAACCAATAATCCCTATTTTTGGATCATATCTTGTATCAGGAATGTCAATATGTTCTTTAATTCCAAACGAAATATTACCATGATCATCAAAACATTTTGTTCTTAATACATTATCTCTTGCAGTAAGCAATCTTTTTAATAATTTAGGAACATCTTCTTTTCTAAAAGTTAATTTACAACCAATTGGCAAACCAGGTCTTAAACCCCATGCAGCAATTCTCTTAGTTGTAATAGTTTTAACAGGATTCTTTCCAGTAATATGCTTAAGTACTTCAATAGCCTTATTCAGATTAGCCTGTTCTTTTCCTGCACCAATATTAACAGTTAACTTCGCTATCTTAATTTTTCTCATTACGTTTATCATTTTATTTTAATAATTTTTCAATTTCATCAACTATAACAAAGGCAAAATCTTTTTTTGTTTCTAGTTCTTTCTTACCATCAAGAACAACAATTTTAGTTCCTACAATTTCTTTAACATTAGCAATTACTCCAACATGAGAACCTTTTGTAAGATAAACTCTTGCTCCTTTGTCAAGTTTTTTGTGATCAACAATTTTTTGTTCAGGTAACTTTATCATTAAACTATCTCCTGTTTTGAATTTTAAAGATTCTTTGTCTTCAACAATTAAATTTCTTCCACAGTAAGTTTCAATTTGAACTTTACTTCCTTTAATCTTTCTTTTGTTAACAATTTTGACTAATTTTTTATCTGATTTAGGATCATTTAGTTTTTTAAAAACTAATTTTCCCCAACTATTAATAACAATTGTATATGCTTCATTAATTTCTGGAAAAGTAACAATATCAAATAGTCCAACAGGGAATGCAGGATCAGTCTTTTTTCTTGAATCAACATTAACAATATGATTGTGCAGTATATAACTTACCTCTCTCATTGTTTTAGCTTTTCCAATATCAAATATTACCTTTTTTAGAGGAATACTCATATCCATAGCATGTCCGCCAGGTTTTGGTCTAATAATAAAAGTAGTACTCTTTCTTTTAATTTTCCAAGTTTTTGGTGCAACTAATTTTTTTAAGTGTGATTTAGTCATTTTAACCTTAAGCTTTTTTAGCTTCCTCCTTTTTAACGGAAACTTTTGGTTTCTTTTTTGATTCTAATTTTGCTCTTCTTTTTTTATCATTAAGATTTAAATCAACGATTAATAAATTTGAAGCTTTAAATGGAACCTTTGCAGTGTTACCATCTGTTCTTGTAATTTGAATCTTAGTTAAGTAAACTTTTTGTTTCTTAATATTAATTTCAAGCACAGTATCTCCTTTACCTTTATGTTGGCCACGCATAATTTTTATTTTGTCTCCAACTCTTAATCTTATTGACCTAAAACCATATTTAGTTCTCAAATCTTTTGATAAATGTGAAGATATTAACTTACCTTTAATGTGTAAAGGAGCATTCGCTATAAATTTCCTTTGCTTTCTAGGTTGTTTACTTTTATTCCATAGTTTTGAAAACATTGATCTCATAATTATTCACCTAATTAAACAATAATAGTTGAAACTTTTGCAATTCCTGGCCATTTTGTACAAGCCTCTTTTGCAATAGGACCCTTAAAGATTGTACCTTTAGGATTTCCCTTATCATCTTTTGTCACAACTGCTGCATTATCTTCGAATTTTATTCTCATACCATTCGGTCTTCGATATTCTTTCTTTTGTCTTACAATTACTGCAAAAACAACCTTCTTTCTCATATCAGGTTTTCCTTTTTTAACACTTGCAGTTACCATCATACCAACACCTGCGCAAGGAGATCTTCCTTTAACAGTTTTAGCTCTTTTAACTGAAGTAATTCTTAGCAACTTAGCACCAGAGTTGTCACAAGTAGGAACTTGCGAACCTGTGTTCAATCCTTTTGTTACTTTTGATGCTATTGCCTTCATTTTATTTCTCCTTATGCCCAATAATTTCGATTACAACAAAATTTTTAGTTTTTGATATTGGTCTAGTTTCCATTACCCTAACAATATCTCCTGTTTTTGCATCAATACATTCTGGATTATGTACTTTTATCTTTGAATACCTTTTTGAAAATCGTTCATATTTAGGAACACTTATTCTTCTTTCCCATGAAACAGTAATTGATTTGTGCATCTTGTCACTGATAACTGTTCCAGTAAATATTTTACCGTGCAAGCTAATAGTTCCGTGATAAGGACAGTTTGGATCATTACACGTTTTTGTTGGTTTATTTTTAACATCAACACCGATATTCTTTTTCATCTTATTTACCTATTTATATTTTTCTGATGAGTTTCACCCGATCTTCAGGGCGCTTTATTATTTTGCTTCCATTAATTATCTTATCTTTAATCTTGAATGATGTTCCGTTTTTCAGGATCTTTGTTACTTTTTTGTTGTGTTCCTCTATGATTATTAAGTTTTTTGTTTCATCAATTATCTTTCCTTTTTTCCCAATTAATGTTTTATTCTGGCTATTAATTATTTCAACATTCAAACCAATGAATTCTTCATACATTTTTTATTTGAGCTTACCTTGTTTTTCCGAAAACAACTGACCCAGCGTTAAATCCCAACTCAACAAGTACTAATTTGACTTGTTTCATATGGTCTCCTTGAAGGTCAATAACTTCCTTTTTAACTGTTCCGCCACATGCAAACTTACCTTTTAATTTTTTTGTTAAATCCTTCAGGTTAACATCAGTGTTGCTAATTCCTTGAATTAAAGTATGTTTCTTACCAAACTTTCGCTTGACAAGGCTAACAGTTATTATCTGACTTTCTTTTGCAATTGACTCACAAACACAAAGTTCCTTTGGTAGGCCGCAAACAGGGCATATTTCTCCCATTTTTTTATTTGTTTTTAGTTATACTTCGTTTATCATTTTTTTGATTAATCGAAGTTAATATACGAGCAACATCTTTTTTTATATCTCTAATTTCTTTTGATTTCTTAATTGAAGTACCAGTTGAAACTTGAAGGTTTAATTTTACTAATTGTAGCTTAAAATCAGCAAGCTTCTTTGTCTTGTCTTCTTCTGACATATTTTTAATTTCTTGGTATTTCATTTTATAACCTAATTATTACTTCTTTGCCGTTGTTTTCTTATCTTCTACTTTTTTAACTGCTTTATTCAACTTTGTTGAATTATCAGAAGATTTATCTTCTGCTTTTTTCTTTGGAGTTTCTTTTTTCTTAATAGTTTTTTTATCCTTAACTTTCTTAACTTCAGCAGTCCCTTTAAGGTTTTTCATTAATTCTTTTTGAGCTTCACTTAACTCTTTTTTCTCTTTAATATCCTTAACTTCTTCAATAACTTCAACAATATTTTCAAGGACTGTTATCCTATCTGGTAATTTGACATTTCCTGGAAGTATACTTACTTGAACTCCAACAACACCAGACTTAAGTTTTGCAGTCCCCTGAGCTTTTAATACTCCTGAAACTGAAATGTCACCACACTTTTTTAAGTAACCTTGATAAAATCTCCAACTCTTTGCTCTTGAACTAGGAACTTTACCTCTCATTAATATTTCAACACCTAAAGCACCTGCATTCATAATTTCACCGAGAACTTTATGTCCAATACCTTTGAATCTTTTTGTTCCAAATCTTTCAAGTGAATTAACAATTTGCTCTGCGACTACAGATGCATCTCCATAAGGGTTTTTTATTTCATCTAACTCTATTTGAGGATTATTAAGTTTAAATTGTGTTTTAATCTCTTTTGTAAGCATTGTTATTGTTGCACCACCACGTCCAACTACAAGACCAGGTTTTAAAGTACTAATAACAATCTTATCACCAAGCGGAGTTCTCTTTAATCGAATATCACTAAGCCCTGCTCTATTTAATTTTGAAGCAATAAATCTTCTAATTTCAAATTCTTTTAAATTTTGAGCAATAAACTTTCTTTCGATCATCTTTTATCCTCTTGCTTGATTTCTTTTTTAACATTGATTGATTCTGATTTAGGAATTTTCTTTTCTTCTATAACCTTTACAGGAGCTTTTACTTCAACAGGCTTTTCAACTGGTTTTTTTTCTTCTACTTTTTTAGTTGCTTCTGTTTTAACAACCTTTGACTTTTCAGCAACTTTTTGTTTTTTAGGAGTTACTTTCTTTTTAGTAGATTCTACTTCTTCAATAATTATTTCGATGTGAGTTCTCTTCATTTCTCTTCTTGGATGTCGACCATAATGCATTGGAACTGAAGCTCTATTAGCCACAAAGTTAACAATCTTTAAATCTTCACCAAGTCCTTTCATAGAAGCATTTGCTTCAGCACCTTTAATTAGTAAAATTAAAGCTTTTGAAAGTTTTTGAGGATATCTTCCTGAAGTAATCCCATTTCCTTTTCTATGACCTAATCCGTTAGTATATCTTGTGAAGGGAATAGCAAGTGTTTTTTTTAAAACTTTTTCTAAATATGCAATAGCAACTTTTGTAGTTTTTCCTTTAAGGAATTTAACAGCCTCGATTGAAGACTTAGTTGAAACTGAAGCATCTTTTGCAATAGCTTTTGCTTGATTCTCTTTCAAATTTTTAACTGAATATTTTTGTTTAGCCATCTTTTACTTATTTCCTCACTGGCTTGCCTTTTTTACTAACACCAGGACTAGTATGTCCTGCTCTTTTTCTTGTTGATGAAAATTCTCCAAGAAGATGACCAATCATTTCTTGAGTAATAATAATATCAACAAAATCCTTACCGTTGTAAACTTTGATTGTTTTACCAACCATATGAGGCAATATAGGAACATCTCTGAAGTGAGTTTTTACAACACTCTTAGTTTCTGTTTTCTTTAAAAACTTCTGTTTAGCTTCAGTAAATCCCCTTTTAATACTTCTTCTTACTCTTGAATTAAAAAGGACTGATAATTCATTAATAGACATTTCTTTTAATTCTTCGAAAGTCTTTCCTTTGAATTTGAATATTTTTCTTGCCATTCTTTGTACCTTTATTTATTTCTTCCAGTATGTCTTGGTCTAAGCATACCAACTTTTCTTCCTGGAGGAGCATTCTTTGGAGCAGGTTTAGCCTTAGCTTTTCTGCTTGATCTCTTATTACCGAATGGATGATCAACAGCATTCATTGCACCACCAGATACTTTTGGCCATAATTTATTCTTTGCCTTCATAGCATAGAACTTTCTTCCTGCTTTAAAGAAAGGTTTTTCTTTTCTTCCTGAACCTGCAACAGTACCAATACTGGCTCTACAGTTAGGGTGAAATGACTTCTTTTTCTTTGAAGGTAATTGAACAATAATTGCTTTTTCTGTTTTGGTAACTATTTTTGCACCAGCACCACCTGCTCTTACAAACTTTCCACCATCACCGGGGACAGATTCAATATTGTAAATAGGTGTTCCTTCTGGAATAAGATTTAAAGGAATTGTATTCCCAATCTTTAGTTCTGATTCTGAACCAATACTTAATTCTTGATTAACTGCGATTCCTTCAGGTGCAATAATTAAACCATATGAATTTAATTCAGGGTAATGCATTACTGCTAATGGTGCTGAATGACCTGGGCAACTAATTATATCAACAACCTTTCCTGTAGTTTCTTTATTCAAAACTTTAGCAGGACCTTTATGCCTAAAAGAGTGAGCTCTATACCTAGGCCCGCCTTTTCCTCTTGCTTGTTGAATTATTCTCTTACCCATTTTTATTCTATTATAATAATCCTAATTTAGTTGCAATATCAATTGCAGGAGTTTCTGCAGTAAATCTTACAAATACTTTTTTGTTTCCTTTTCGATCAATTAAAGTTCTTATTTGATCTACTTTGGCATTGAACATTGATTCTAATTCTGCTTTTATCTCAGGTTTTCTTGCCTTCCTATCAACTATAAAAACTAATTTGTTCTCTTGATTAAGCAACCTTATTGCCTTTTCTGTTGATTGTGGATGTTTTATAATCATTTTCTAACCTTATTGAATTTGTTCATTTTTTGAATTTAAAATTGCATTATAAGCCACATTTAATTCATTTGCTTCACCAGGAAATAAATCTGAACGAGCTTCTCCTTGATCTCTACAATATTTTCTAGATACCAGATTAATGTCTTCTTGGATACCTGTAAGAACCACAGGTTTAACTTTAGTTTCTAATTTATCTGCTAAAATAACATATGCTTCACTGTGTTTTTCGTTACTCATTTCTTAGCACCTTTTTTCTTCTTAACTTTAGGACTGATTCTTTTTGCTTTCTTCTTAGTTTCTTTTGCAACATATGAATCAGTAAATAATTTATTTTTAGTAAGTGTGTCAATTGCAGATTCTGTAAATAAAGTCATTCTTCCTGCATGAGTTCCAGGAGCCAACATCTCAGTGTTTAACTCGCTAACCTTAACAATTTCCATTCCTGGAAGATTGCTTACAGATTGTAACAAGCCACACTTATCTGCAACAACAAATAATAATGATGTCTTTTTAATTTTCTTTCTTCCTCTAAGCTTTCCAATTCCTGATCTTATTTTAGTAATAAGAGTTCTCTTTAACTCATCTTTGAAACCAATATTCATAAGAACATTTCTTAATTCTTTTGTTTTGTCAATTTTTTCAAAGTCTTTGCTTAGGATAAAAGGATAAGTAGTAGGAACATTAGCGTTCTTTTCTTTAACAAGAGGTATATTCATAACTGCAGCTAGTGCAGATCTGATTGCTTTTCTCTTTTCTTTCTTATTTATTTTTTTACTCCAATCTTTTTGTGCTTTAGCAGGATGAGCTCTATAACCACCAACAGTTTGTGGAACAAATGCACCAACCCAGTTGAATCTTGATCCTCTAACACTCATTGCTTTTCTTGGAGTCCTTGATTGACCAATACCATAAGTTGACCTAAAAGAACTTCTTCTTTTAGAAACATAAGCACTATGCTTTTTTCCTGCTCGAGGATCAGAACCATATGGTTGTCTTTTATTAGCTTGAATAGCAAGAACTGCTCTCTTAATTAAGTCAGGTCTATAAGTTTCATTAAATTGTGCAGGTAACTCTTTTGAACCCTTTTCTACACTTTTTGTATCAAATATTTTTACTTTCATTTTATTGTTTTATTCGTTTTTATGAATGACCAATAATCTCTGATTATTGCTTTGATTTTAAATTAATTTCCTCAATTGTAGGAACATTTCTTATATTTTTTAGAGGCCTAATTGCCTTTGTGAATACTATTAATCTTTTTCTTGCACCAGGAACCGATCCTTGAATCAAAATATATTCTGACCTAACTTTTCCATAATGAGGAAAGTCCCCTTTAGGATTTACTTCTTCAGGATTATCTGAGATTTTTAGTATTTGACCATTATAATGTGTTCTTTGATGAAACCCAACTTGACCTGCGAATGCAACTCTCCACATCATATGTCCCTGTCCTTTCCAACTTCCTGCAAGAGCACCCGGTCCTCTTTTAGTTTTTTCAGATTTATGACTTCTTATATTAACACCAAACCTTTTAACAGGTCCTTGTGTTCCTTTACCTTTTGTTACAGCGTGAATATCTACTAATTCACCTTCTTTGTAAACATCAGAAACTTTTATACCAGTTGCAATATGCGCCTTTACAAATTCTAGTGCATCAGGTTTTGATCCACCGAGAGTAAGCTCGAATATTTCTGGTGTTTTTTTGAATGTTGGTTGAGTAGAAAGAGTGATTGTTAAATGGTGATAATCATCAAGGTTAAGTTTTGCTAGTGCATCTGAAGGGGATTCTTTGAACAATACTCTTCTCAAAACATTTTTGCTGCTCTTAAAAAATATCTCCTTAACCACGCCAAAACCATAATCTTTAGGTAAGTAACATCTTAAAGAATGAATTCTTAATGGGGGACATTCAATTACTGTTACAGGAACAGATATTTCTTGTCCTTTTGTTAAAGAATTTTTGTAAGCGTCAATAGCAATAACTTGAGTCATACCTGCTTTATAACCTGCAAATCCTACTGGGATTGCATCTTTAATAATAGGCTTAGATCTAATTCTAGGTTGAATTCTCTTTGACCTTTTTCTTGGCCAAACTTGCATACTTCCATGTCTTGGATTTACTCTTTTACCCATTTTAAATCATATAAATCTAAATATATAGTTAAACTATACAGTTGGTATTGTTTTCGCCTATTAGTCAAAAGTTTTTTGAGAATTTAGCACATAGCATCGATGATGGTATATGAGCCTCAAAACCCTCTTATCAGGCGTATCAAATTACAAACATATTATTTGTAATTAATTGTTAATTTAGCGAACGCTGTTTTATTTATAAAGATTGTTGTTTTACTAGAGCAACCAATATTAAGCAATTCCTTTAATAAATTAATAACCAAAACTATATAAATAAGCTTTCTATTGTATTATATAGGGGTTAAATATGGTTAATGACATTATATTCTTAGGAACAGCTGGTGATGCAATACTATTTGGAAAGCAATACAGGGCTTCAGGTGGAATTGTTATTGTTACAAATAATACGCAGCTACATATTGATCCCGGGCCAGGTTCACTTGTCAGAGCAGTACAAATGAAGGTGAATGTTAGAGAAACAACAGGAATTCTAGTTTCTAATAATACAATCCTAAAAAGTAGTGATGTAAACGCACTAATTAGTGGAATGACCTACGAAGGGTTAGATCACAAAGGAGTTGTAGTTGCACAAAGAAATGTTATTGAAGGAAATGAAGATGATCACCCAACTATAACAAGAGAATGCCTTTCCTATGTAGAAAAAGCAATAGGCTTAGAAGTAGGACAAAAAGTTGGAATAAATGATACAGAAGTACTTGCAACAAAAACATTTGGAACAGAAAGCATTGGTTTTAGAATTACTTGTCCTGATTTTATTATAGGGTACACTTCAGATACAGAATACCGAGCAGAACTTGCAAGTTCTTTTGAAAATGTAAACGTTCTGATTGTGAATTGTAAGAATCCTGAATCTATTAAAGAAAAAAGTTCAATGAATACTACAGACATAATTAGTCTTGTTGAGAAAGTAAAACCTTCACTAACCATTCTAACAGGATTTGGAATTAAAATGATTGAACATGATCCTATAAGTGAAGCAAGAAAAATTCAGAAGGAAACTGGATGCCAAGTAATGGCTGCAAAAGATGGATTAAGAATTAACCCAACAGCTTACTCTGCAAAAAACAAGCAAAAGAGATTGCAGGGGTTTTAACTAAATTATTTCTAATATAAATCTTTATAAAGAAAATATTCATTCCTAATTAAACAAGACCTCATGGCTCAGCCTGGTAGAGCAGCCGGCTCTTAACCGGCAGGTCAGGGGTTCGAATCCCCTTGGGGTCATAGCTAACTAAATACCTTTTTATATGCGGATGTAGTTTAGTTGGTTAGAGCGCCAGACTCATAAGTGTATGAGTGATGAGCTTGCAAGAGCAATGATTATTCATGGTGCCGAGCAATCTGGAGGTCGGGAGTTCAAGTCTCCCCATCCGCACTCCATTTTATTAAAACTATTTGCCAAGATGGGACAATTTGGTACTCCGCCGGCCTTGAGAGCCGGTAGCTTCGGCTATTCCCAGTTCGAATCTGGGTCTTGGCGTATTTTCTTCTTTATTTACATATTCGAACTGACCAGTTCGCGCTCAGTAACAAGTTACTGGCGCCTCGAGCAAAGCTCTACGGAATACTGGGTCTTGGCGTATTTTCTTCTTTATTTACATATTCGAACTGACCAGTTCGCGCTCAGTAACAAGTTACTGGCGCCTCGAGCAAAGCTCTACGGAATACTGGGTCTTGGCGTATTTTCTTCTTTATTTATTATTATTATCCTTTTTAAACAGTCAAAAGCTTTTTAAACATAATATCTAATTAATATAGATATAATAAATAAGATGGCAGAAGTAAAAGTTATATACAAAGAAAGGAAAGTAAATTATTCTGGCTTATTTGATGTTAATAGAATACATAAATTTATGGCAGACTGGTTTAGAAAAAACAAATTTACAATGTTTGAAGAAAAAACAGAAGAACAAGTCTTTGAAGGCGGAAAACAAATAATCTATAATTATAAACCTTACAAAAAATTTACAGATTTTGCAAAAGCAGTTATTTATTTTGATGTAACTTTTAACAATCTAGAAGATGTTAAAGTTGAAATCGATGGAGTAACAAAAAAAATGCAAAAAGGGGATGCTAGCATTTCTATAACTGGTTACGTTGAAACTGATTATGAAAACAAGTGGGAAACAAAACCATTCTATTATTTCTTAAAAATAGTATTTGAAAAATTCTTTTTAGGTAGTCACAGATCATATTATCAATCTTATGTCAATAAAACATGTACTAGATTAAATCACGAAATGAAATCTTTACTTAACCTAAAAAATCTAAAAGTCTAATATAAGGGGTGCTTAATGGCAGATGAAGAAAATGAATTAATCAACTTAGGTGAATCTATACAACTTTCAGGATTTAAAATAATAAGTTCAGGAGAGTTAGTTGTTGTTAAGAAACTTATTGGAACACAAGTCAGAAAATTTCAAGATATGTTGCCAGGATTTGAAAGATTAGTAATTCATCTTAAACCAATACATAAGACTGAAAAGAATATGCAATTTGAAATTGCTGCAGAACTTATTTATGAAGGAAAAGTAAAAAATTCTAATGTAGTTGACAGAAATTTGTTCATGGGGCTTTCAACAATATTTAATAAGTTTGAGATTATGTTGCAAAAGAAATAAATTATTTTTTAATTATAGTATTTTTTTCATAAGATCTTTGAACTTTAGCTGGATCTAATTTAGCAACAAGAATCTCTCTTTCCTTTTTTTTAGAAGTAAAAATATCAGCTATGCTTTCATAAACATATTTAATTCCTTGAGTAACATCATAAGATCCAGAAGTTAATTTATGATATTTTCCCTTAAAAGATTCAATACAATAACTAAGTATTCCCATAAACCATAGAATCCAAATCTAGTATTTAAATGTTACTGTAATTATTAATATCAATTTAATAATAGAAAATAAATTAAAGAATAAAAAAATAATTATTTTTGTTCTTTTTCAACAGGAGCTTTTGCAGGAATTTCAGTTTTAACTTCGGGTTTTACTTCAACTTTGGGAGTTTCAACCTTAGTTTTTTTCTTTTCTACAGTTTTCTCGTCTTCTTTAACTTTCTTAACAATGCTTTTTTGTTGACCGCCAACCTTATTCATTAGTCTGTCTTTGATAGATTCTTTTTTCTCTACCTTTTTCTGACTTTCGTATTTATTACCAAATAATTCTGCAGTTACTTCACCATCATCGTTTTTTAGAACATCAACTTTGATATGATGAGGAGGATTTTTAATTCCATTCTTCCAAATCTCATCATTAAGTTTTGGACCAAGTTTTACATCTTCACTCTTCATGTGCTTCTTTAGAAAATCCTTTACTGCTCTTATAGCAACTTTTGCACGAGTATATTTTGGTTTTTTACTAAACCAAGATCGTAAAGGAATATTATAAGTTCGTTTAATCTCTGCCATTTTCTTACCTATACTTTAGTTGAGCCCCTTCTCCAGTTTCTCTTAACATGAGTGTGTCTTCCAGGATGAACTCTTCGTCCAACACCATATTTTTTTGGAACTGTCCAAACAGGAGCCCACTTAGTGTGCTTTGTTTTCTTGATAAGTCTTAATTTTTTAGCAATATGTTTAAATGTAGCCATCTTACTCAACCTTTTTCTCAGGAGCTTTTAATTGTTCCTCTTTCTTTTCAACAACAGGAGTCTCTACTTTAGGAACTTCAGCCTTTGGCACTTCTTTTTTAGGAGCTTCTACTTTAGGAGCCTCTACTTTAGGAACTTCCTTCTTAACTTCCTCTTTCTTTTCAATAATAGGGACTTCCTTCTTTTCAACAACAGGAGTCTCTACTTTAGGAACTTCAGCCTTTGGCACTTCTTTTTTAGGAGCTTCTTTTTTTACAATAGGGTTAGGTTTTGAAGGAGTAAATTCTTTTGATGTAGTAAACAATAAAGATTTACCTTCAGGAGTTATAATTCTTCCTTTATGAACGCCAATAGCTTCTTGTTTTATTAGCTTAGCTGTTTCTAATTGTTGCAATATAGTCCTGATTATTTTACCAGATGATCTTTGAAAATGTTCTGGAGCCATACCATTATTCTTTTTTCCACCATACTTAGTTCTAAGTTTTGCAACACCAACAGGCCCTCTATTTTCAACTGTCCTTAAGATTGCAGCTGCTCTAAAAAACCACCAGTCTTCACTTACTGGAGGTCTTTGTCTATTTATACCTGTTTTTACAAACTTAGCCCATTCTGGCATATCAATTATTGATTTTAATTTTGTTGCGACCCTTTCAATTAATAATCCAGGTTCGATTAAATCTATCATATTTTATTCACCTTTGATTTTATAGTAACTCAATTCCTATAGCCTCTAACTCAATCTCAAAGGAACGCCAAACTATTTATAAAAGTATTGGTTGATAAATCCGCCACAAAAAACCATAACAACCTTTTTAAACATAGTTTGCATCCCAATTATTGCAATGGGTAAGGGTAAAAAAGAAACAAAAACTAGTAATTCTAACAAAGTAGATTTCAAAACAACTGCGCAAATCAAAGTACCTGACAAAATAATTAATCAAGTAATTGGCCAAGAACACGCAGTTGACATAATTAAAAAAGCTGCGCAACAAAGAAGACATGTTCTTTTAATTGGAGACCCAGGAACAGGTAAATCTATGCTTGGGTTAGCTCTTGCAGAATTAATACCTAAAAAGAAATTAGTAGATGTTCTATCTTACCATAATCCAGATGATGATCATAAACCACTAATAAGAACTGTAAAACCAGGAACAGGAAGAAAAATAGTTGAAGCAATAAAAATTCAATCAACAAAAATGGTGAAAGGCCAATCCTGGATAATTCTTGCATTAGCAATTGTTGCAATGATAGTTCCCTGGTGGATAAGAACAGAATATAATTCAGATGTTATGTTCGCAGCATTCTTTATTGGAGGAATGTTTTTTCTGGCTGCAGCAGTTATGTTTATTAGTTTAGGAAAAAGAATGAGTATGGGAAACAAGAATACTATCCGAGCACCAAAAGTTATAGTGGATAATTACAATAAAAAGCAAGCACCATTCTATGATGCGACAGGCGCACATGCAGGTGCATTATTAGGAGATGTTCTTCACGACCCCTTTCAGTCAGGAGGATTAGGAACTCCTGCACACGAGAGAGTTATTGCAGGAATGATACACAAGGCACATATGGGTGTTTTGTTTGTCGACGAGATTGCAACTCTGCATCCAACAAGTCAACAAGAACTATTAACTGCAATACAAGAAGGAAAATACTCAATTACAGGACAATCAGAAAGAAGCGCTGGTGCAATGGTTAGAACAGAACCAGTTCCCTGTAAATTTATTTTGGTTGCGGCAGGAAATGTTGAAACCATTAAGAATCTTCACCCTGCACTAAGATCAAGAGTTAAAGGTTATGGTTATGAAATTTATATGAATACTTCAATGCCTGACACTGCAAAAAACAGATTTAAATTAGCAAAGTTTGTTGCACAGGAAGTTACTAAGGACGAGAAAATACCTCACTTTTCTAGAAAAGCAGTTGAATACATAATTGAAGAAGCAAGACGAAGAGCAAATAGAAAAGGCCACCTAACTCTGAGATTAAGAGAACTTGGCGGATTAGTTAGAGCTGCAGGAGATATTGCAGTAGAAGAAAATGCAAAAATAGTTGAGCCAAAACATATTATTAAGGCAAAGAAAATTTCTAAATCATTAGAAGGTCAAATTGCTGATAAAATCATAGAGCACAAAAAAGATTATGAAGTTATTGTTACAAAAGGAAAAAAGATTGGAAGAATAAATGGTCTTGCAGTAATTGGTGGAGAAGGAAACTTCTCAGGAATCATTCTTCCTATAGAATCAGAAATAACTCCAGGTGGAAAAGTTTCAGAATTTATTGCAACAGGAAAACTTGGAGACATTGCAAAAGAAGCTGTTAAAAATGTTTCAGCAATAATCAAAAAATACTTTGGTAAAGATATTAAAGAAACATATGACATTTATGTTCAATTCTTACAAACTTATGAAGGTGTAGAAGGAGACTCTGCATCAATAGCAATAGCAACGGCAGTAGTTAGTGCATTTGCAAAAGTACCAATCAAACAAAACTATGCAGTTACAGGATCACTTTCTGTTAGAGGAGAAGTTCTTCCTATTGGTGGAGTTTCTGCTAAAATAGAAGCGGCAATAGATGCAGGAATTGAAAAAGTAATTGTTCCGAAAAGCAATATGCAAGACATTATTATTGATAAGGATATGATTTCAAAAGTGAAAATTATTCCTGTTGAACACATTAGAGAAGTTCTAAAAGAAATTATTGATTGGAAAGGCAAAGAGAAAATATTAAAAAAAATAAAATGATAATCAAAGATTATCAGTCATTTTTTCTATGAAAAAATAAAATTAATTGACTTCTTCAATAGAATGATTATAAAAACCATTACATAAATTATGTTTAAGTGCAGGCTTAGTGTGATAAATTTCATCTCTACACCAATCATCAGGGCTTTTTCTTTCTAAAACATCACAAATACCTGCAACAATAAATGATAAATCTTGACAACCTTTAAACCCATCAATAATAAACTCAGATTCTTTTTCTGATTTTTGAGAAGCAACATAAACAGATATTCTTGCCTTACCTTTATGGCCTCTTTTAATACCTATAAAATTCATATTCCAATGGTTCTGAAGCTCTGTAGCCAACAAGTATGCCCGAGTTCTTGGATTAAGATTCTCATAGTCTAATTTGCCATGTCTTCTTTTTAATCCATCAATCAAAACAGGAATTAAATTACCTGCGGTTTTACTATTAAATTTTGGTACACTTGTAGTCATCGTATTATCACCGTTAATATTTGTAAATGAGCAAAATTGATTTGAGTATTTAAACCTTTGGGTAGTTTAATTTAAAGAATTAGCAAAGTTTATATTAATATATACTATCCTAAAAATATAAAATGACAGAAATATCCTTAATAGATAGAGATTTTGAAAAATTAATAAATGAAAAAAAGATTAAATCTATTTGTGAAAATATTAACTTAAAAAAATATATTCAACCTGCAAGTTTAGATATTCCTGTTTCTAACAAAGCATTCTTAGTAAGATTTAAATTTTTACCCTTTAAAAAAAAGATTGAACAGGTTGTAGAAAGTATTAAACTTGACGAATTAGATTTAGATGAAAATCCAATTTTATTTAAAGATAACACTTACCTTATACCTTGTATAAAACTAGAAGGTATTGATGAGAAATATATTGGAAGAATAAGCCCTAAAAGTTCTATTGGAAGAATTGACTTAATGGTCAGAGCAATTAATAATAACTGTTCTTATTATGATTATCTAGAAAAAGTTAAAGGGATTGTATGGTTGGAAGTAACACCAAGAAGTTTTAACATTAGATTAAAAACAGGCACGGCACTTGCACAACTTAAACTACTAGAAAGAAAAGAAGTTGTTCTGGATTTAAGAAAAGAAAAATTAATCTATAATAAAAAAGGAAAACTGCAAAAGATAACTTTTTATGATAAAGACAAAGTGCTTTTAAGAATTGAGATACCAAAAAAAGGCATTATTGGTTATGAAGCAAGAATTTCTAATGAGATCATTGATTTAAGTAAAGTTAAAAGCCATGATAGAAATAAATATTTTAAAGAAGTTAAGAAAGTAGGAACAAATTATAACAAAATTATTTTAGAAAAAAATAAGTTCTATATTTTAAAAACAAAAGAGTTTGTGCAATTTCCACCACACCTTTCTGGTGAATTATTACCCCTATCTAATCTACTAGGAGAATTCAGAGTTCACTATGCAGGATTTTTTGATCCAGGGTTTGGGTTTAACATAAAAGGTAACCAGGCAGTCCTAGAAATAAGACCACATGAAAACTTAATTGTATACGATGATCAGCCAATTTGCATAATGCAGTATTACCCAAACAGGGCCAAACCTAAAAATATTTATGGCAAAGCGGGAAATAATTATTCTAAGCAGAAAAAGGTTAGATTAGCTAAGTATTTTAAAGATTAAGTTAATAACCAATACTCACATTCTAAAAATTAGCACCCAAATTAAAAAGGAATTTACTTATAATATTGAAAACTTAATAAAGTGAGAACTTTCAATTAAAGTTGCAATGGAGAAAAAAGGATTTTTTGAAGGAATTAATAATAATCAACTAGCTTATAGCTATAACTCAATTAATAATAAAAATCCAACCATAATCTTTATTCACGGCCTTGGATCAGACTATTCTTCATGGAGAAAACAATGCAAATTTCTTTTAAAAAATAAATATTCTATTGCAAGGTTTGACCTTTTAGGGCATGGAAAATCAGACAGCCCTCCAGATTACAAAAGCTATTCCCTAGAAAACTCCACTAACAACTTGAAAAAATTTGTTGAATTCCTTAACTGTGAAGATAATTTTGTATTAGTAGGTCATTGTCTTGGCGCTTCAATAATTCAATTGTTTGAAAACAAATTTCCAAACAAAGCAAAAATGCTATTTATATTATCTGGAACACATAAAAAAGTAAATAAATTAATAAGCAAAATATTAAAATATTATTTTAAACTTAGCTCATTTAGAAAAAAAATTAAAACTAACAAATCAAGCAAAGAACATAGAAAACAAAACTATGACATACGAATATCTGATTATGATGTTCTAAGAATAATATATGGCATAAGTAAAACCTCATCAAGAACTTATTCTGGAACCTTATCTCATTTTCTTAAATTTAATGTGAGTAATAATATATCTACCTACAAACCTCCAATAATTATTATAAGCGGAGAAAAAGATGCAATCTTAAAACTAGAAAAAAGCAAATTTATTGCTAAAAAAACAAAAAACGCAAAACTATATATACTTAAAAATGCAAACCATGTTATACTCAACAACAATTGGGAACAAATAAATAAAATTTTATTAAAAGAGCTAAAAACTTTATAAATAAAATCTGCATTCTAATTAATATAATGGTATTAGGCAAACTAGGAAACTCTTTGAAGGGTACGCTGCAAAAAATTACGAGCAGCTTTACAATAGATGAAAAACTAATTAATGAATTAGTAAAAGATATTCAAAGAGCATTATTACAAGCAGATGTTAATGTTAAATTAGTTCTTGAACTAACTAAAAAAATAAAAGAGAGAGCTCTAAAAGAAAAACTTATTCCAGGCATGAATAAAAAAGAACAAATAGTTAATATTGTTTTTGAAACACTTGTTGAATTTCTTGGTGGAAAAGGAAATAGAATTGATATTAATAAAAAACCTTTCAAAATTATGCTTGTTGGGTTGTTTGGTAATGGTAAAACAACAACTGCAGGTAAGCTTGCTAACTATTATATGAAAAGAGGAAACTCTGTTGCACTTCTTTCAACTGACACCTGGAGACCTGCTGCATTTGAGCAGTTAAAACAATTAGGAAAACAAATTGGTGCTTCAGTATTTGGTGACCCAACTATAAAAGACCCTATTGAAATTTATAATAAGTTTAAAGATGAACTTGAAAAACACGATTTAATCTTTATTGATACTGCAGGAAGAGACGCACTTAATGGTGAACTAATAGATGAATTAAATGCGATTAATACAACTGTTGCTCCTGATGAAACACTTTTGGTCATGGCTGCAGATGTTGGTCAGGCTGCAAAAACTCAGGCTGAAAAGTTTAATGAAACTTGTAATGTTACAGGTGTTGTTATTACAAAACTTGATGGAACTGCAAAGGGTGGCGGGGCATTAACTGCTTGCTCTATTACAAAAGCCCCTGTTAAGTTTATTGGTGTTGGGGAAAAAATTGACGCTATTGAAGAGTTTAAAGCAGAAGGATTTGTTGGACAACTTCTTGGTATGGGAGATCTTGAAGCACTATTAGAAAAAGCAAAACTTGCTATGAATGAAGACGATGCTGAAGTAATGAAAGATAAAATGCTTAAGGGTGAATTTAGTCTTATTGATTTATATTCTCAAATGGAATCTATGAAAAAAATGGGTTCTATGAAAAAAATAATGAGTATGATTCCTGGAATGGGAAACATGGGAATAAATGATTCTATGCTTGATGTTAGTGAAGAGAAAACTAAGAAATGGAAATTTCTAATGGATTCTATGACTCATGAAGAATTAGAAAACCCTGAACTTCTAACTGGAATCCGTGTAAAAAGAATTGCCCAGGGTGCAGGCCTTGATGAAACAGAACTTCGTGCCTTGTTAAAACAATATAAACAAAGCAAGAAGATGATGAAAATGATGAAGGGTAATATGTCAGAAAAAGGAATGCAGAAAATGATGCAGAAAATGCAGTCTGTTAAAATGGGTGGCAAAAGGAAAATTTTAAGGTAATTATTTATTTCTCAATTCATAATCTTTAATAATATAAGTTCCTGCATACTTATCAAATGTAGTTTCAGCGTCTTTAATTATAATTTCTTTTTTGAAAAAGGGTGCATTCAGAACAGTGGTTTCTATTTCACCACCTTCACCTGCTTCGTTTATCTTATATTTTTCTTTAAAAACTAAAAGTTTCTTAATCATTTCATCATCAATAATCTTTCCCAAGAAAGATTTGTCAAAGGGATATGCAAAAACTCCTGAAATCATAACTTTAAAGTTTAGTTTAATTAATTCTCTAAGAATATCTGTTTGATCTCTCATCCAAAGAGGATTAAAACATTTTATTTCTAAATCATCACAAATCTTTTGTATTCTTGAAGCTTGGTAAACAGAACGAATTGCGCCAGTTATAATTCCTTCAATTTGATACTTTTCTTTTGCTTCAATAATAGCTTGTTTTAATTCTTCTAACTCTTCTTCTTTTACACCAAGAGTTTTCTTAAGAATGATCGGCAAACTAATTGCTTTAGCTTGTACTTCTGCAAACTCTATGTTTGGAACATGAAACATATAACTCTCATCATTTTGTGAAAGCATTGTAATTAGACAAACTACTTCATGTTCTTTCATCACATGATACATTGCTAAGCAAGAATCTTTTCCTCCTGAAAATAGTGCTGCGAGTTTCATAATTAAAAGAAGGAATGTTTATTTATAAAATTAAGGATTATTTGTAAACATTGGGTCTACAAATAAAATTTCTAATTTAGAAAAATCTCCTTCTTCTTTCTCAGAATTAGATGAATATTGAATTAAATACTTTTTCTTATCAAAATCAAGAGTTATTACACCATATTGTTTATTATGATCAACAAACTCTAGTAAAGTAAAATTAGAATCTTCAGACATTGCACCGTAATATACTTCTGCTTGCCAAGTTCTATTTTTCTTTCCTATAAATAAAGAAAGGTTCTCTATTGTTGCATTACTTACTGAATCTGGATGGTTTTTATTTGGCAAATCCATATATACAAAACTATCTATTGAATCTCCCCGAGCAATAAACACCATTTCATACAATGCATCAGAATTTACTTCAACTAACTTTTCATCTCCTAAATTCAAATATTCTATCCATATGCTATGGGAAAATTTACGCGAAGAAGACTCTTTTGTTCCGTAATTTCCCAATCTAAGATTAGTATCTGTTAATTTCTTGTTTACTGAACAACCTGCAACCAGAAGTGTTCCAATTAATAGTAATAATCCTGTTTTTTTCATGTAATAATATAGAAATGAAAAAGATTATTTAAACTTTGCTATAATAAAAGAATTAAAAAATAAACTCGTGAAATTTTTCAGGAACTATCCTTTTTAATTGGCTTGCTGTTGGCAATGAATAAACCTTTTTAATTTTTTCATTATCCTCTAATACAGTAACACTATTTGCATTTTGAACATTAATATTACCACATAAAACATTGTTATCTCCTGAAGGGCTTTCTTTTTCTGGATAATAGGTATTAGCATTAAACCATATAGGGACTTTTATCTCTCCTTTCTCAACTAATCTTGATCCCCTTAAAACAAATTTATTAACCCCAACTTGGTATCCTTTGCCATTATGAAAAATGTCTCCAGAGTCTATAAAATATACCTTCTTAGCTTCTTCATCTGAGACTAAATAATCTGATTGGGTCAGGAAAACAATCCTCTCAATAGTTTTATTGTTATAAGCTTTTGGAAGCATGCCTGAATGAAAAGACGAATCTATCCTAATGGTTAACGAACCAGAGCGTATAAAATACCCTTTTAGAAACTTTTGGAACTCTTTCTCACTACCAACAACGCTTATTAGATTTTTAACAGGATGAACGCGTTTAGAAACCGGTTCCCCCTGCTCAACAAAGCCGAAAGCCTCTTTAGCACCGCCCTTCCCGGTTGTAATAACCCTGTAAACATTTAACATCTTATTCATCTAAATCACCTTTAGTAACTGCAGACTTTTAGAATTGCAATTCATATTTAAACCTTACTATAAATACACCCTAGTTCCATAATATATATAAATAGAATACACATACTATACAATATTAATATTGAGGTACAAATATGATATGGTATATATGGGCAATAATTGCTGTTGTGATACTTCTTATTATTGGATTATACAATAGTTTAATTAGGCTAAAAAATAAAGTAAAGAATGCTTGGGCACAGATTGATGTTCAGCTAAAAAAGAGATTTGATCTTATTCCTAATCTTGTAGATACAGTTAAAGGTTATGCTAAACATGAAAAAACAGTTCTTACAGAGATAACTAAAGCAAGAAATATGATGGCTAAAGCAGGCGGTGTTGAAGACAAAGCAGCTGCAGAAAACCAACTTTCTGGCGCACTAAAGACATTGTTTGCAGTATCAGAAAATTATCCTGATCTAAAAGCTAGCCAGAACTTTATACAGCTACAAGAAGAACTTTCTGGAATGGAATCAAAGATTGCTTATGCAAGACAGTTTTACAATGATATGGTTATGAGATTCAACACAAAAATTCAGTTATTTCCTAACAATATTTTTGCAGGAATGCTTCACTTCAAAGAAGAGCAATTCTTTAAGACTGCAGGCGAAGAGCGAGAGAACGTAAAAGTTAAGTTTTAGATAATGAGAAAAGACTTTTACTCTGAAATTAGTGCAAATAATTGGAAAACTGTTATGCTATTTGTTTTCTTTTTTATTCTTGTTTTCCTATTTGGTGCTGCATTCGGAGCATATATGGGGAATATAGTTTCTGGATTAATTATTGCATTCATCATTGGAGTAATCTATTCTTTAATTATGTATAAATCAGGTGCAAAAACTATATTAGCAACAGTAAAAGCAAAACCTGTTCTTAAGAAAGATGATCCTTATTTATATCATACTGTAGAAGGCTTGTCGATTGCAGCAGGACTAAAAGTTCCCCCAAAAATTTATATGATTGAGGAAGAATCAATGAATGCTTTTGCAACTGGGATTAAACCAGAGAAATCTTACATTTGCATAACGTCTGGTTTGAGAAAAAAGATGAATAGACAAGAACTTGAAGGGGTTCTTGCGCATGAGATGAGTCACATAAAAAACTTTGATATTAAAGTAATGTTGTTGGCTGCAGTTCTTGTTGGTGTTGTTATTTTACTATCTGACATAATCTTTAGAAGCTTTCTTTGGGGAGGCGCAGGTAGAAGCAGAGGAGGCAATAGGGACAGCGGAGGAGCTCAACTGATTATGATTGCAATCGCAATTGTTCTTGCAATACTTGCACCAATTATTGCGCAATTAATTAAATTATCCATTAGCAGAAAAAGAGAGTATTTAGCTGATGCTTCTGCAGTTGAATTAACTAGGAATCCTGCTGGTTTAGAATCTGCATTAAGAAAAATTAAAGGAGATGTTGATGTTACGGTTGACACAGCAAATAAGGCAACTGCGCATATGTTTATTGAAAATCCATTAAGACATACTAAAAAAAAGCAGTTGTTTGCTTCTATGTTTAGCACTCACCCACCTATTGATGATAGGATCAAAAGATTGAGTGAAATGTAGTATTTTTCTAAAATAGGTATATTCATAGCTAAAAACCACCTTACAAACAAGTCCCGTTACCCCTTTGTAGTGATTAAAAAAAGAAAGATTTATAAATCAAACAGGGTTATCCTCCATAAGGAGGTTTTACAATGATTAATGAACAATCAATTAAAAGCGCATTTGTATTAGTAAAAAAAGACATGATTAATCTTCAAAGAGAAATGTTGGAGCTTAACATAAGACAGCAAAGAATTATGGGAATGCTTTCTAAAATTGACAGAAAGACAGTTAGAACAACTTCTAAACCAAAAATAAGAATCAAAACAGTTACTAAAAGACCTAAAAAGGTATTTGTAGCTTCAAAAACAGGAAAGAAATTTCATATTAAAAACTGCCCATTTGCAAAAAACATTAAACCAAAAAGCAAATTAGTATTTAAATCTAAGAACACTGCTTTAAACCAAGGATTTAAACCTTGCAACTGTGTAAAGTAATTTTTATATTTTTTTATTATAAAAATCTACTGGACAAGTCTCAATTAACTATATAAAGAGTAAATGCTTCTTTTAAAACATGTTTTTAGCAACGTCCTTAAAATTTTATAAAAAGCCAGAAATAATGAGTATTATAGTTGAACAAGCAAAAGATAAAGAGATAGGTGTAATGTTTGGCATTAACAAATTTGGCAAACGGCCAGATGTTCTAGGTTATCCCAACGATGTTCTTGAGTTTGCTAAAAAAAGGGTTTCTAGCTTTCACTGTTCAGAAGAATTATGGCATGATGTATTATCAGTATCATCTGACCTAAAAAGAAAACAACTAAATGAATTGAGAAAAGGCTGGGATTTTATTCTAGATATCGATTGTCCTATTTGGGAGCTGTCAAAATTGACAACACACCTATTTATAGAAGTACTTAAAGCCCATGGAATAAAAGGCATTACCTGCAAATTCTCTGGAAACAAAGGATTTCACATTGCAGTCCCATTTGAAAGTTTCCCTGAAACTATTTCCTATGATAATAAACTTGTTAAAGTAAAAGATTATTTTCCAGAGTTTCCTAGAATGATAGCCAAATATATTCTCGACTATGTCGAGTCTAACTTTATCAAAATAAAAGACAATAAAGTAAGTCTGTTAAATAAAGAATATTCTTTTGAAAAATTAAAAAAGATGTTTGATTTTAAATTTGAAGAATTAACCTACAAGGAATGTTCTAAATGCAAAAAAATACAAAAGAATGAGAAAAGTTCTTGGTTTGAATATCTCTGCAATAAATGTGGTTTTACATATAAATCAGAAGAAGATAAGCCCTTTAGAAAATGTCCTAAGTGTAATTCAATCATGATCCAAACGTCAAACAAAATTGATAAAAATAAATGCTCTTGTGGTTCTACAAAATTTACACAAAAACTAGATCTTTCCAAAGTAATAGAAGTTGACACAATACTGATTGCATCACGACACATGTATAGAATGCCATATTCACTACATGAGAAATCTAAGTTAGTATCTATACCTATAAAAACAGAAGAAGTCTTAGGATTTGAAAAAGATAGAGCTAAACCAGAAAACGTAAACTTAGATACCACATTTCTAAATAGAAATGTTAAGAAAGGTGAAGCAAAAGAGCTTCTTGAAAAAGCAATTGCATCAGAAAATAAAATAAAATCGCAAGTTGCAATAAAAAATAAAGTCTATCAATACGAAAAAAAGAGTTTTGAAGAATATGAAATAGATCAGGAAGCAGTTCCTGAAGAATTCTTTCCACCATGTATAAATAATTGCAGAAAAGGTTTGGAAGATGGAAAGAAAAGAGTTTTATTTTCACTGGTTAATTTTCTTAATAGTCTGAACTGGTCATTTGACAAAATAGATGATTACATCCACAAATGGAACAAAACAAATGAAGAAGAGTTGAGAGAGAATGCTCTTAAGAGTCAAATAAATTATAGAAAGAAAAGAGAAAAAATTCTTCCACCTAATTGTGATACACCTGGCTACTATAAAGATCTTGGCTTGTGCACACCAGACGCTCTTTGCGCAAGAATAAAAAATCCAGTTCAGTATGCAAAAGTAAAAGCTAAGATGAATAAGAAGCCTAAAAGAGGAAGGAAGAAAGTTGTTGAGAAAAAAGAAGTTAAAAATGCACAATAATCAAAAAGGTTATTGACACTGACAAGGTAAAAAGAAAAAAATGCACAAGGGGTACTTGTGCATGGGTGTTTTTATTTAGGTGTTTAAAAAAATGGAGGTGTGTGTTTAATATTATTTGCAAGAATATTTGTAAATGATTTAACATTTAAGTTAAACATTAACTTCTTGTAAGTTCAAAGTTTTAACTTTATTATATTCGTGACTTCTTGTTTAGCATTTTTCTGAAAAAACGCACTTCATCAATTGGCATGGCACCTTGATAATAAAGTTCTCTTGAAGCTCTAGTGAGCTCGGTTAAATCTTGTACTGAAAATTCTGATCTCATCTTATCACCCCACGAAACGTGTTTATATAATAATATAATCTTATTCTTATAAATGGATTATGAATTAATAATTCACAAGCATTATAAAGTAAATTTTGTAATTTTTTTGTCATTGTTCAGAGAAACATACTCTTAACAACGTTTATTTCTATACTACTTTATAGAATACCCTTTTAGTAATTATAATAACGCTCCAAATTTTTATATAAAACACTGTTAAGATTGTTTCTTATTATTGAATAGGTATAATTATAAGTGAAAATATATAAATAAAGTATATTTAATAGATTATATGAAAATAATAGTTCGTAATTTAAAAAAGGGTCTAATCAAAGTACAAATTGAGAATGCAGACGACCTATGGTATCTTAATCAAATAATTGAACCAGGAGATGTTGCTAGATGTAGGACTATTAGAAAAATAAAAATTGGTGATGAGAATAATCCTAAGATTGTTAAGAAGCCACTAACACTAACAATTAATGTTGAGAATATAGAGTTCCATGAAACAACAGGTAACCTGCGGGTTGCAGGTAAAATAATTGATGGTCCTGATGATATCCCCAGAGGAAACTTTCATACATTTACGCTTGACCAAGGAAAAGATATAACTATAATAAAAAAGAATTGGCCAAAACACTTACTAGATAAATTAAAAGAGTCAGAGCAGAAAGCTTCAGAATATCTTGTTGTTATTTTTGACAGAGAAAAAGCGATCTTTGCAGAACTAAAAAGAAGAAATTACAAAATTCTAAGTTCAATAAATGCAGATGTACAAAAGAAAGATGCACCTAAAACAAAATCAGATAATATTTATAAGGCAATAATAAAACAGATAAATGAGTACCTTAAAAGAACAGACTATCAAAATATCATTGCTGCATCCAGCAACTTCTGGAAAGAATACCTAATTAAAGAGCTAAGCGAAGAACTAAAAAAGAAAACGGTATTTGCAACTATTTCTTCAGTTAATAATAATGCCTTAAATGAATTAATAAAAAGACCTGAGCTTAAAACTCTGCTTTCTAAGGAAAGAATAATGCAAGAACTAGTATTTATTGAAAGAGTTCTTGAGGCTCTTGCAAAAGAAAAAGCTTTTTACGGAATAAAAGAAGCAGAAGAAAAAGTAAATGAAGGCAATATTAAACTTCTTTTGGTTAGCAATAATTTTATTATTAAAACCAGACAAGAAGATAGTTTTGGAAAACTAAATTATATCATGCGAACTGCAGATAAGGCCCAGGCAGAATTACATATAATTTCCTCAGATGAAACCTGCAAACAACTAGATAATCTAGGAGGGGTTGCAGGAATAAAGAGATGGTAATTAATTCTTTTATATAGTCAGCAGAAAGTATTAAATAGTTTGCTCAATTCTTAATGATTAAGATGATACTTAGAAAGCCACGAATTGTAGATGTAAGCATTGGCCAAGGGTATTTATTAATTGAGACTATTGAGAAGCTAGGTGCTGAGGAATTTGCTCAAGAAATACTAGCAAAAACTACCCTTGGAAGAGTACCTGTTGATGTTTCAGGAAAATATGCTAAAAATACTAATTTAAGAAAAAGAATAGGTCAGGATATTCTTGCTGACACTTATTTTAAAATACCTCTTTTCTGGGGCTCAGATTATATAATACCTGGATCAAGTGAACATCCTTCAAAAAAACATAAAATATATCTTGTTAGTGGTTCTGGAAAAAATAAGTTTAATAACAAAGATTGGAATGTTTTATCCAAAATTACTGAAGAAGAACTTCCAAGAAAATTAAAGACTATTTATACAAAATTAACAAGTATTATAACACCAATTATAGAACTCTATGAATAATTAATTAACAAAATAAGCACACTTTTCAAACTCTTCTAAACAAATACCATTTGGTGCACATTCAACATTTGTTGTGCAATTATCTTCAGAAATAAACACATCATCACTATACAACACGCATTCTGCAATTGGATCAGCATAAGTTTGCCCTGCAAGATTAGCTTTTGCCATATTATCTTCTGCAATATCCATACCTGAGTTTACACCCATTGAATAAAAGAATACAAAGCACACTAAAAAAATCACCATTGTAAATGCAGCAAAAGAAGTTGCATTCATCTTTGAAAAAAAGAATAAATTTGTTTCATCATCTTTTTTCTTCTTTGAACTCACCTTATCACCGCCGGTTCGAAGTAAGCACAACGCTCAAACTCTAAAAAACAAAAGCCATCATTATTACAATCAGTGTGTTCATCACACATCTCAGAAGTTATTTCAATCTGATCATTATAAATAACACAATTTCTTACTTCATTCTGATAAGCTGCAGCCGCGATATTGTTTTTTGCATTGAAATTAATACCTACAATAAATGCAGAAATAATGCACAAAATAAATATTACAGTTATAAATATAGATACAGAATTAATCCTATCCCCTTTTTGTAAGGTAAATTTTGGTTTAGGCAATTTATTCATTTTAATATACTTAGAACTCAACCATTTTTAAATTATTCTATTGAGAACTTTGAAACACTAAGTTTTCAAGCCCTCATAAGATAATTTCATTAAATCTTCTTCTTAATCGTTTTTACTGCACCATATTTGTAAAATATTTAACAATGGGCTTTGCAAAATTCTCTATTAAATTAGTATAAACCAACAAATACATATCAAAAAGTATAGATTTTAACACAACAAACTTTATATATAACTTAGCAACTAATACATTAGATGTGGTGTGTTTACGATACTAAACCCCCAGATATAGCGTGTTGTCACGCAAAGGTGAAATAATGAAATGCCCATTTTGTGGAAGCAATAACACCAAAGTGCTTGAAAGCAGAGACACAGAAGAATTTTCAGTTACAAGAAGAAGAAGACAATGTGAAAAATGCGAATCTCGATTTACAACATATGAACGAATAGAACTAAACATTAGAGTAGCAAAGAAGAATGGAACAACACAGCAATTCGAAAGAGAAAAGCTAATTAAAGGAATTACAAAATCTTGTGAAAAAAGACCAATTACTACCGAAGATATTGAAAATATTGCATCAAAAGTTGAAGCATACATAATGAAGAATGGATTAAAAGAGATAAAAACTATTAAAATCGGTTCAATTATTATGAGAGAACTAAAAAAACTAGATAAAGTTGCATATATTAGATTCGCGTCAGTATACAAAGATTTCACAGATATTGATTCATTTATGGAAGAAGTAGCTAAACTTACCAAAAAATAAAACTGGTAGAAAGAAGATGAAGATAGAAAAAATAAGAAAAAGAAATGGAAGAATAGTTGATTTTGATATGGAAAAAATTACTTTTGCAATATTTAAAGCAGCAAGAGCAATCGGCGGGCACAATAGGAAAAAAGCAGAAGAATTATCTCAAAAAGTTATTGAACAGCTAGAAAAAGATTGGACTACAACACTTATTCCTGGTGTAGAATTTATTCAAGATGTTGTTGAAAAGATCTTAGTTGAATCAGGCCACTATAAAACTGCAAAAGCATACATACTCTACAGACATCAACATGAATCCATAAGAACAACAAAAGAATTATTTACCAATATAGAAGTAATTGATAACTATATTAATTTAGATGATTGGAAGGTAAAAGAAAATTCAAACATGGGTTACTCGTTGCAGGGATTAAACTTCCATATTTCTTCTTTAATCAGCGCACAATACTGGCTGAACAAAGTTTATCCAAAAGAGACAAGAGACGCTCACCAAAAAGGAGACTTTCATATTCATGACCTGGGAACAATCAGTGTTTATTGCGTTGGATGGGATTTACAAGACCTTATTATGACTGGGTTCAAAGGTGTTGAAGGAAAAATAGAATCAAAACCTGCAAAACACTTTAGGACAATTCTTGGTCAAGCAATAAACTTTTTTTACACATTGCAAGGAGAAGCTGCAGGTGCACAGGCATTTTCTAACTTTGATACACTCTTAGCACCTTTTATTAGATATGATAATCTGAACTACAAAGAAGTAAAACAATGTTTACAAGAATTTATGTTTGGTATAAATGTTCCAACGAGAGTAGGATTTCAAACACCTTTTACAAATATAACACTAGATCTGAAAGTCCCAGAATTCATGAAAAATGATCCCGTTGCATTTAATGGTAGAATAACAGAAGATACTTATTCAGACTTCCAGAAAGAAATGGACATGTTTAATATAGCCTTTGCAGAAGTTGTTGCAGAGGGAGATGCAAACGGAAGAGTATTTACATTTCCAATACCAACTTACAACATAACAAAAGATTTTGATTGGGATAATCCAAAATATGAAAAAATTTGGGAGATAACAAGCAAATATGGAATACCTTACTTTTCTAACTTTATCAACTCAGACATGAACCCTGATGATGTAAGAAGCATGTGCTGTAGATTAAGATTAGACAAAAGAGAACTTCAGAAAAGAGGAGGAGGACTATTTGGCGCAAATCCTCTTACAGGTTCAATTGGGGTTGTAACAATAAATATGCCAAGATTAGGATTCAAATCTAAAACAGAAACAGAATTTTTCGAGAGACTTGACAAACTTATGGATATTGCAAAAGAAAGCTTAGACACAAAAAGGAAATTATTAGAAAAATTAACAGAAAAAGGACTTTTCCCATATTCTAAATTCTATCTGAGAAAAATAAAAGAAGCATTTGGACAATACTGGAAAAACCATTTCTCAACGATCGGACTTATTGGAATGAACGAGGGTTGTTTAAACTTTTTAGGTGCAGGTATAGAAACAAAAGAAGGACATAAATTTTCTGAAAAGACTCTTGATTTCATGAGAAATAAACTTGAAGGCTATCAAGAAGAATCAGATTATATCTATAATCTTGAAGCAACACCTGGAGAAGGAATAACTTACAGATTGGCTAAAAGAGACAAAAAAGAATTTCCTGAACTAATAGTTGCAAATAATGAAGCTGTGAAAAAAGGTGCAAAACCATACTATACAAATTCATCACATCTGCCTGTTAAATATACTGATGACCTATTTGAAGCACTTAAATTACAAGATCCGCTTCAAACAAAATATACTGGAGGAACAGTGTTTCACATATTTGTTGGTGAAAACAGAATTCCAAAAGAATCAATAAAACAACTTGTTAAGAAAGTTGCAAGCAACTTTCATTTACCATATTTTACACTGAGTCCAACATTTAGTATTTGTCCAACTCACGGATATGTATATGGAGAACACTTTAAATGCCCAACATGTCAAACAGACTGTGAAGTTTATTCTAGAGTTGTTGGATTTTTAAGACCTGTACAATTGTGGAACGATGGAAAAGTCGCAGAGTATAATGAAAGAAAGTTATTTGACAAGAGCCTAGGCTGTGAAACACAAAAAATAGAAACAGTAAAAGAAAAATCAAAAGTAGAAACCTAAAATGTTAATAGGAGGATTACAAAAACAAAGTTTAATAGACTATCCTGGAAAAATTACGGCAGTAATATTTACACAAGGTTGTAATTTCCGGTGCCACTTTTGTCATAATCCGGATTTAGTTCTACCAGAAAGAATACTCAAATCTGAAAAGATTTCAGAAGAATATATTTTTTCTTTTCTTTCTAAAAATAAGAACTTGTTAGATGCAGTCACAATAACTGGGGGGGAACCAACAATACATAAAGAACTTCCTGACTTTATAGCAAAAATAAAAGAACTAGGCTTGCTTGTTAAACTAGACACAAATGGGACAAACCAGGCTATGCTAAAAAGCTTGATTGAGAATAAATTAATTGATTTTGTAGCAATGGATATTAAAACCACATTAAATCTTGAGAAGTACAAAAAACTCTGTGGTAATCAATTAGATGAGAAAACTTTCAATAATATAAAAAAATCTATAAAAATAATTCTTGACTCAGACCTAAATCACGACTTTAGAACAACAGTAATAAAAGAGCAACACTCAGAACAAGATCTCTTAAATATTTGCTTATCAATAAAAGGCAGTAAAGATTATAGTATACAAAAATTTAATCCTTTTGTTGTAATAGATAAGAATTTTGAAAAATATCACTCTTATTCTGATGAAGAACTGGGAAAAATTAGGGAAAAATTAGAAAAAATAATCCCTAAAATTAATTTAAGGTAGTGTATCCTCGTTTAAAATTTTTTTATGAAATCCAATTTCTACATCTAAATCAACTTCTTGCATATTTTCAAATTCATATGATGAAAACCCTGTAATCATAGAGCCAACTGAACCAGTATAAGGACTTGAAATAATCTCTTTACAGTTAACAAAAACTTTTTGTAAACCCTTATCATTAAAACTGTAAGCTATATTATAAGAATTATTATCTAACAATTCCAACGGAGGAGATTTTATAATAGGTAATCCTGCTTCAATAGTTTTATCATTAAGATTATATTTCATTGCAAGACCAGGAATTTTTCTTGAGTAAAAAAGAATTACGTAATCTGGCATTACAGAATAATTATTCTTATCAAGCTCTTTTTTTAAATTTCCCTTGTAAGTATAGGTGCCTTGATCTAAAACAGGGAAATCCCCATCTAAACTACTTTTAATAACAAAAGAAGTAACCTCACTACCTTCAAAAGACTTATTTGTATTTACATTAACCACAACAATTGCAAGTATTAACAATACTGCAACAAATATTGATACATTTGTTCTGCTCATTTTAATGAATTAAGAAAACACTAATTTATAAAATTTATTAAATACATAATAATTCTGGCAAGATTATAAAAAAATAAAAAAATAAAAAAGTGCTCAACTATTAACGTTTAAAGACTAACAGCCAGCAATTAAACATATTGCATCTCTAACATCTTCAACTGCATAAGACCCAACATATTCTTGATTATCAAAAATAATTGTTGGAGCATATTTTAATCCAAGATCTTTAGCTTCACTCATTGCAATTTCATAATCATACTCGCCATATAAGCTAATACAAACCTGTTTGTCTTCATCACTAACCCTTATACATTTCCAATTTACAGTAATATATTCTTGGGTTTCTAAATCATTAATTAACTGAGTTATTTCTTTACTTTTTGAATCAGTTTCAGAATAATAGTATGTTATTACTGGATTGACAGAAGGTAGTTCTTCAATAACCTCTGGTTTAAGTTCTTCATCATCTTCAGATTCAACAACCACAGGTTCAGATTCAATAACTTCGTCTACTTCCTCAACAATTTCTTGTTGATCTTCAACAACATCATCAGTTACTTCTACTGGAACATCAACTATTTCAACCTCTTCAGATTCATCCATAGTTTCATCCATAGTTTCATTACCTTCATCACTAACAATTATTTCAAATCCTGTGTCTTCTTCTAAATTTTCATCTGTAGTATCTTCTGTAAAAAGAATTTCTATTTCTGCTTGAGATTTTAATTCTTCAATAAACACAAGATATGCCTGATCTGATTTTTCAGCCAAGATATTATTCTTAGCACCTTCGATAATACTATTATCGAAATCTAATTTCTCAATTAGATGATATCCGTATGTTGTTTTAACAATTTCAAACTCACCTGAAGCTAAAGTAAATGCTGCTTCTTCAAATTCAGGTACCATTTCACCAGCCCCAAAGAAATACTCTCCACAGCTATCAACTGATCCTGGATCTTGACTTAATGAAGTTACATAATCACAAAACTTAGAATTATCTTCTTCCAATTCTGTTTTTATTTCATCTAATTGATCATATATTTCTTGATTTTCTTCATCAGATAATATTAAAATATGTCTAACAAGAACCTTTCCTGCTAAATAATCAATTACTTCATTATTCTCAACAGTTATATTTTCTCTGAATGTTAAATTTGCAATTCTATCTATCAAAATAAAGTTTTTGAAATCATCTAAAAGATTATCAAGAGTTAACCCTGTAGCTGCAAGATTTTGTTCTATCTGTTCTTTTGTTAACCCTCTTTGAGCGATTAACTCATTAAGACTTTCTTCAGCATCAGTAGCGGTTACAACAATACCAAGTTCTTCTGCTTTTTTAGTAAGTAATTCTTTTTCAATTAAAGAATTTAGAACGTCTTGTTTTGTTACTGGGAAGAAAGATGTTGCTGCAACAGTATCATATTTTGCATTTAATTCCCATTCATATATTGCAACGCCATCTACATAAGCCATAACACCATTACTTCTTGTTACAGGTGCAAATGTGAACCATGCTGCAACAAGAATTGCTAAAACAACTAATACTGCGACTAAAGAAAATAATAATTTATTAGAATTCTTAGTTTTACTTTTTGGTTTTTTCTTTTTGGTTTTAGTTTCCATTTTATTTTTTTTATTCTTTTTAGGTTTTATTTTGATAGGAACAATTTTTTTACGTCTTTTCTTAACCTTTTTAGGTTCTTCAACAAGTTCTTCGATTTCTTGAAGTTCTTCTTCGCTAATATCTTCTAAATCTTCAATTTCATTAGAACCTTTTTCAGTTTCAAAATCTAAATCATCAATATCTCTTACCAAGTTATCTTTTACCATGTAAATCACCTTTTTACTAATTTAATATTATTTTAAAAATCAAATCGATTTTCGAAAGCTAAAACCGCAAGCTATTTGTTCTAAACCACGAAGGTAAAGAATAATACTTATAACGCCTACAACAAAATTCTACACATAAAAAATTTTGAAGCTTTACAAGAGATAATTCTTGTAAATGACTATTTTAGCGTAGTTTCACCCCTTCTTTACTTTAAGTAAGTTATTTTATATATAAATATTGTGTTTTGTTTATAAAGAAAACAAAAAAGAAGTCTGTAGTAACATTTTTTATTTTTTCTTAATTTTAATCATATCTCCAAGCGTCATTGGGCCAGATTCAACATGCTGTAGCTTAATAGGCTTATCCTCAACTTTTTGTATAAGAGCAATATGCAAGAATTTCTCTAGTTTTTGAATCAAACCAACACCTGGCTCAAAATGACCAGATTCAATATTATGCAGCAAAGACTCTTTTATTGCAAGCATTTTAGCAAGATTTTCTTGCTTTAAACCCTTTCTTTCCCTTGCTTGTTTGACTAATTTACCATAGTCTGAAACAATAACCTCAACCGTATTGTTAGGTCTGCTAGAAGGAACATTTCGCACATACTTAGATTCTTCTTCATAAATAGGTTCTTCTTCAACCCTTATCTCTTCAACAGCAGTTCCTAACCTTGAACAATTAGCACAGACAATCATTTCTGCACCTTCTATCTTTGCTTTGAATACTCTTTCTGTTTTAGAACCACATAAATTACAAATTGGCATTTTATCACCCTATTATTCTCAAAATAGGCACAACAAACTTTTTTGTGACTATTTAACAAATTTGAATGCTCAATAATCTCAGATTATTGCTTGATATCCTAATTATATTCTTACATTAATATAAGGATATCATTTTGAAATTATTAAATAAGTATAAGTCAACTCTCCTACAGTTATAGTATCTGAACTTAATAATTTAAGAGCTTTTTGCTTTTTACCCATTAACTCGATAAACGCTTCTGGCTTTTGAATTAAAACACCTATTTTTCCTTTAGGTTTAATAATATAACTTGATTGAGAAAGAAATTCAGAGTATATCTTCTTAATAGGACTCAATGCAATATGCTTTGACTCAGAAGGTAACGTGGTTATAATCTTGTCAACAATCTCTTTATCAAATTTAGTATCAACCCAGTCAAGAGAAACTTTTGAGAATTGTACTAGTTCAAGTATTCCTGCAACCTTAGCATTCGATTTTCCTGCATTTAAATCCCTTAGCAAATCTGAATATGCAAAAAGTAATTTATTCTTTTTTAGTTTGAGTAAATTCTTTTTTGCACTCAACTTTATTTCTTTAACTATTTTATCTGTATCAATATCTTTAAATATTTTAGAGTTAGCTGCATGAAAAACCGCATCATAAAAATTATGCATCTTACTTAACCATAATGCTGCTTCTATAATTATTTCAGCAGTTTTAGAATTTGGATCTAAAAGAATTTCACCCTCTTTAAAATCAATTTCCCTAAGTAAGTGATACGCAATTGTTGCCCTTAATGATTTGCCTGAATTAATAAGTTTATATTGTCTTTTACTTAAATTGCTTTTAGTTAAATCAATTCCGAAAATTGCTTTATCATTCTGAATGTATAATAAAACTTTTACATCAGAATTATTCATTGAAACTTCTAACTCAGGATATTGGCCAATTATTATCGACCCTACTCCAGGTTCAATATCTCCAGAAGTAAATTCTTTACTATCATGTTCACATCTAACAAAAAATCTAGGATTATCCTTAAACCAATAATCAAATTCTTTTGTTTTTACAATAGATTTTATCTTTTCTTTCAAAGAAGATTCATCTTTAAATTCAAACTCTGCAATTTCAATAATTATTTTATTTGCTGATTGGCTAAGAAGTGAAAATTTAAACAAGTCTTCAAGATTTTTTGTATTATTATTTATCTCAAATGTTATGTACTCCTCAAATGTTTCTGAATCTACACCTAAAAACTCTTTTACATCCTTTACACAAGTTTTTTCAGTTCCTAGTTCAGTAAGTATTGTGATTTTTATTTTATCCATAATTTGAAGGAGAATAATATACTTTTTAAAGTATTTCATTTTAGCTAAAATCATGTATTTACTGAACTTAAACAAAGAAAATATAGCATTAAGTATATCTGAAGCAGTAAGAATTTTAAAACCAAAGAAATATCATCTTATAGATGACTTTTTAATCATAGAAGGCCTACCAATATTAAAAGAACTTAGGTTAAAAAGATCTAGTTTTGGTCTTATTAAATCTATAAATAGGATAATTTCAATTAGCAAAGAATTAGATGATGTTAAAATTGCAATATCTAAAATTGATTTCAGAAAATATTACAAAAAAGATTTCAAAGTTGAGTGCAGTGGATTTGGAAAAGAAAGTTTAGAAAAAACTAAATTTTTTGCCTCACTAATTATAAGAAATTTAAAGAATAGAGGAGTTAATCCTATTGTTAATGTTAAAGAACCGAATACTTTATTTTCTATTATTAAAAGCAAAACTAAATACTTTATTATACAGACAATCTGGCAAAACCAAGACGATGCAAAAGAAAGAGAGAATAAAGAACTCCCTGAGAAAATGCCTACAACACTTAGCCCAAAACTTGCAAAGGCAATGATAAATCTTTCTGGGTTAAGAAAAGGCAAATTAATAGATCCATTTTGTGGTGCAGGAGGGATACTTATTGAAGCAGCAAGATATGGTTTTAAAGTTACAGGTTATGATATTGACAAAAGAGCAATTGGTAAAGCAAAATTGAATCTTTTACATCTTGGAATAAACAAAGTTCATCTAGAACGTAGGGACGCACTAACAATAAATAAAAAATATGATTGCATTATTACAGACTTACCTTTTGGTAAAAACTCTAAAATTAGTATGGAACTAGAAAAACTCTACAAGAAGTTTTTTGATGTTGCACTTAAACATTCTAAAAAAATAGTTGTTGGAATGCCAAGCACAACAAGCAAGAGTATAATAAATAAGAAATGGAAAATTGTTGATTTCTTCGAACTCTACATTCATAAAAGCATGAGTAAAGTTATCTATGTTTTAGAGCGTAAATAGGATTACCAAGGACGGCCGTATATTTCTGCAATGTATTCCTCTTCAGAATTAAGTTCGTAAACTTCAAGCTCATTTTTCTCAAGATACTTGGCTCTTATAGCATTAACAGATTCTTTAGGATTAAATTCATCATATCCTTCTCCAAACTCGTTTTCTGAAACTGTTAAATTAACGCGATCAACCAAATTTTTTCTTTTGGTTGCATTTGCAATTGAATCTTTTTTTAGCTTTCCTGAAAGATCAGTGGTCTTAATACTTTCTAGCTCACCTTGTTTATATTCAACATGAGGAACAGCATAATCTAATAAATCACCGATATAAACATTAACCGCATTCTTTAATCTTGCAATCATCATTTTTGGTGTTAATTCAGCCTGTAGGTATCGCTTATTTTTATTTAAAGAAGACTTTAGTAAATTATGAATACTAGACATCTCCATAAACAATAAAGAAGGTTTATCTTCTTGTGGAAGCGCAGCGTATTTAGATAATTCAACTTTTCCAAACTTAGAATAGGTTGTATCCAACTCCTTATCCCATCTTTCTAAAAACTTTTTGTGAATAAGCTTAGAATCTTCTCTAGCTTTAAGCTCACTAATTAGCCATTGAACGTGATCTAGTGTTTTTGGTGCTTTTACAAATGCCATTATAATCCCCCTATAAGTGTTATAGAAACAGAGAAAAGCACTAGATTATTTAAACATTACTAAAGCAAAGGTAACAATTAACTTTATAAATAATTAAGGCATTCTAAAGGTTAGGGAGGCAAATAACTATAACATATTTGGACAATGTTTACTTCTCTACAGATAAATAACATTGTCAACAGACAGATTTTAAGAGTATGATGATATTGAGTACAAAATCTAAAAATAGTGCAAAACTAAAGGCATTAAGTCCTAGTTTACGTTTGAAAACTAGATACCTAGTCTATGAAGTTTTAAACCCAAAAAAAGGTTTAATAATAGCTAGAAGTATAGAAAATCAATGCAGAGAGCTATATGGAATTATTGGTTTTGCAGCAATGGACTTTAGAAAAATAGAAGTCAAAGAGAATAAAGGAATTATTATGACAAACAGAAAAAGTATCGATAGATTAAAAGCGAGTTTTGTTTTTCTAAATAAAAAAGAAAATATTGGAATCGTATCAAGATATGTGTCAGGCTCACTAAAAAAAGCCAAAACACATTTGTAATGGAGGAAATTGAAATGCAACAAATGCCAGGACAACATCAAATAATGGGTTATGATAGAGCAATAACAATGTTCAGCCCAGACGGTAGATTATTACAAGTCGAATATGCAAAGAAAACTGTAAGACAAGGAAGTACTGCAGTTGGAGTAAAGTGTAAAGATGGGGTTTTACTAGTTACAGATAAAAGAATAATTGACAAATTAATAATCCCAGAGAGTGTTGAAAAGATTTTCAAAATAGATGATCACGTAATGACTACTGCAGCAGGAATTGTATCTGATGCAAGAGTTTTAGTTGATAGAGCACAATTAAAAGCTCAACAGCACAAAGTAACTTATGATTCACCAATTGATGTTTTAACAATTGTAAAAGATATCTGCACACTAAAACAACTTTGCACACAATCAGGTGGATTAAGACCTTTTGGAGTTTCAATGTTAGTAACTGGTGCTGATGAAACAGGCACTAAACTTTATCAAACTGATCCCACAGGAATCTTTTTTGAGTTTAAAGCAAATGCTATTGGAGAATTTGAAAGTGAAATGATAGAAACTCTTCATAAAGAATACAAAGAAAGCATGTTTATTGAAGACGCCCTAAAAATGGTAACAAAAGCACTGGCAAAACTTATTGGAAAAGAGTTCAATGCAGACAGACTTGATGCAGCATACATCAAAGAAAAGGATAAAAAAATAGTGAATCTGAGTGCAGAACAATTAAAGAAATACCTAAAATAAATTAGGAGGCACAAAAATACAAATAAAAAACAAGTTTTTTAGTGCATTACAATTAGGAGGTAATTGAAATGGATCAAAGAAAAACATTTGAAAAAGAACATTTCAACATTAACATTGCTCGGCTAAAAAAAGGCGGACAGTTATTTGAGATAAATGTTGATCCTGATTTAGCAATCTCATTTAAAGAAGGGCAAAAAATAGACATTGAGGATATTCTTAAAAGTCAAGAAATATTTTTTAATACGAAAGAAGGTGAACTTGCTTCTGAAACAATAATGAAATCTCTATTTGGAACTGATAATGTACTTGAAGTTGCAAAAATTATTCTTGAAAAAGGAGAGATTCAGCTTACTGCAGAACACAGAAACAAAATTAGGGAACAAAAAAAGAAAAAGCTCCTTAATATAATTCACAGAAATGCTATTGACCCTAAAACAGGGATGCCACATCCACTTCAAAGAATTGAAAATGCATTTGAAGAGGCAAAAGTAAAATTTAAAGAATATGTTACAGTGGAAGATCAGGTTCCAGATATTGTAAAATTATTACAACCTATTCTTCCAATAAAATTTGATCACAAAACAATCGAGGTCAAAGTTGATGCAGCACATTCACATGCAATCTTCGGAATTGCAAAAAAGTACGGAGTGATAAAAGAAAATAAATGGTTAAATGATGGTTCGTGGTATGGCTTAATTGAAATACCAGCAGGACTACAAACAGAGTTCTTTGATGAATTAAATAATGCTACTCATGGAGGAGCAATAACCAAGATAATTAAGTAAAACAGAGGAATAAAATGGAAAATAAAGAAAATAAACAACAAGAAAGTAAACTTCTTGTTAAAGACAGAGACGTGGTAGTACCCGGACAAGTATTAGCCGAAGGGTTTGACTTTCTACCGAGCTACGGAACGTATAGAACTAATGATAAAATTTTAGCAAACAAGTTAGGATTAATTCATTTAGAAGGAAAAGTTATCAAAACAATACCTATGGCAGGAAGATATCATCCTAAAAAGTATGATGTAATTATTGCAAAAGTTATTGATGTTGGAATGAATGCATGGAGACTTAATATTAACAGTGCATACAACGCAATGCTTTCTTCAAAAGAAGTTGGCGGAAGTGGAGGATACGGAAGTTACCCACAAAAAGGAAACCTATCAAAAATATATAAGATAGGGGATTACGTATTTTGTAAAATCACAAAAGTTAGTGGACAAAACTTAGTTGATTTATCAACTAATGGGCCTGGTCTAAGGAAATTATACAACGGAAGAATTATTCATGTGAACACACATAAAGTTCCAAGAATAATTGGAAAGAAAGGTTCAATGGTTAATATGATAAAACAAGCAACTGACGCAAAAATGGTCGTCGGTCAAAATGGAATTGTTTGGCTACAATGTGAACCAAAACTTGAATCTATTGCAGTAAGAGCAATAAAAAAGATTGAAGAGGAAAGTCACATACCTGGATTAACAAATAGGATTAAAGAATTCCTTGAAAAAGAAACAGGTAAGAAACTTGACATTACTGAAAAGAATGACAAAGAAGACAATGAGGTAAAAAATGACATACAAAAATAGATTAGACGGTCGGAAGATGAATGAGACCAGAGAAATAACTGCAAAAGCAGGGGTTATAAAAAAAGCCGATGGCTCTGCATTTTTCAAAATCGGAAAAACATGGGCATATGCTGCAGTTTATGGACCAAGAGATTTCCATCCAAGATTCATGCAAGATCCGACTAAAGGAGTTTTAAGATTTACTTATGCAATGATGCCTTTCTCAGGAATGGGTGAAAGAGTTAGACCTGGACCTAATAGAAGAGCAAAAGAAATCGGAATGGTTTCAGGAAATGCATTAAGAAAAGTTGTTAATCTTGAGGATTATCCAAATGCAGTTGTAGATGTTGTGGTTGAACTTCCACAAGCAGATGCAGGAAGCAGATGCGCAGGAATTTGTGCAGCATCAATCGCTTTAGCAGATGCAGGAATCTCAATGACTGACATGGTTGCAGCAGTTGCATCAGGAGTTGTTGACGACACAGTCTGTTTAGATTTAGACTATGAGGAAGAACATTATCCAGAATTTGCAAAAGAAAAAGTTGACAGTGAGGATGTAGCAGACATTCCGGTTGCAATAATTCCAAGCACAGGAGAAGTTACACTTCTACAAATGGATGGAATAATGAAGAAAGAACAATTGATAGATGCAATTGAACTTGCAAAAAAGAAATGTGATGAAATAGCAATAATTCAAAGAGCAGCTATTCATGATAAATATAAAGGTAATTAAAAATGGATAAAGAAGCACAAGAAAATATTATTAAATTGTTATCAGAAGGTCTAAGACAAGACGATAGAAAATTTGATCAATTCAGAGATATAGAAATAGAACTTGGCGTTGTTGAGATGGCAGAAGGATCTGCAAGAGTTAAATGTGGTGGTACAGAAGTTATTGCCGGAGTTAAAATGAAACTCGACAAACCCTACCCTGATAGTGCAGATAAAGGAATGCTTATGGTTAGTGCAGAATTAACCCCTCTAAGTAATCCTAGATTTGAATCAGGACCACCAAGCATAGAAGCAATTGAAGTTGCAAGGGTTATTGATAAAGGCCTAAGAGAAGGACCTGCAATGAAAGTTAAAGAATTATGTGTTGAAGTTGGAGAAAAAGTTTGGTCAATAAATGTAGATGTTTGTCCTATTAATGAAGATGGAAATTTAATCGACATTGGTGGGATTGCAGCGATTGCAGCAATTAATAATGCAAAATTCCCTCTAGTAGAAAAAGACGGAAAAGTTAACTACAAAAAGAAGACTGACAAGAAACTTCCAATAGACGATGAACCTTTACCTGTGACTATAATTAAGATCGGAGATCATCTTCTTGTTGACCCTACTGAAAATGAAGTTGCAGTTATGGACGCAAGACTTACTTTTATCTTTAGAAAAGACGGAAAGTTATGCGCAGTTCAGAAAGGTGGAGAAGGTCCATTAAGTGTTGAAGACATCAAGAAAATGTCTGATATGGCAGAACAAGCTGTTAATAAAAACAGAAAGATTCTTGAGAAAGCACTTAAGTAGTCCCTTTATTTTTTTATTTTTTCTTTTATATTATATTCTTTAGTCAATAAAACTTTATAAATAACTTGTTGTTCTTAATTTTACTTTTCTTAGAAAAAGTATAAACTCATGAAGAGTTATCGATTTAAAATGACTTCAGAAAAAGATATTGGGAAAAAAGTAAATATTCTAATTGTAGAAAATGAAATGATCTTCGCTGAAGATTTAAAACAGACATTGAAACATGCAAATAGGAACTATGAAGTTATAGAAGATATAATTATTTCTGGAGAAAAAGCAATTGAATACATTAATAACTCTAATAATACTAAACCAGATTTAATAATAATGGACCTTATCTTAACTGAAAGTATGAATGGTATGGAAGTAGCAAAAACTATTCTTGCTAACAATAAAAATATAAAAATTATTTATTGCAGTGGACATTTTGACTCTGCCACAATTGAACAGGCAGCATGCAGTGGGGGCAGTGGCTATATAACCAAACCCATTGAAGATAACCCTCTATATAACTTAATTGAATACGCCCTGGAGAACAATGACCCCAATTGTTTTAGAATAGTTAGATAGACACAAAACCTTTAAAAAGAACTAATTCTAAATTACTATTATGTTTGTGTTTAAAGAAAGAAAGGATCCTTACAAAAAGGACATCTCAGTCATCCCAAGTGGTGGCCAATATGAAATTGAAGTAGATAGCACGTTTCACTTAAAAAATATTTACAAACGTATTCATGATTGGCTAGATGAGAATGACTATTATGATGCAGAATCAGGAAAAGGAGCTAACTTTGAAACTTTATTCTATCAAATTACCAAACCCAATGGCTTAATGTTTCACCATATCTGGTGGAGAGTTTTAAAAAACCCTTCAAATACTTCAGGCAAGACATTTCAATACTTTATGAAAATAAATTTTCAAACAGTTGCAGTTTCCAAGCATGAAACAATGGTTAAAGGCAAGAAGTTCAAAACTTACAAAGGAGATGTGATAGTAAGAATAAAGGCATATGTAAGGGTTGATCCTGAAGACAAATGGAACAATCATCCAATTATTAAACACTTTCAAAAAGTAATGATGAATAGATGGCTTGGAAAAGAAATTAGTTTTCATAAAAAACAACTTTTTGCTGAAGTAACAGCATTACAAAGGTTAATAAAGCAATATATGGGTGGACACACAGACGTAAATCAACCACAACAGTGGCATGATGAAATTACAGGCGTTTAATAGTATCTATTTCTCGAGTAAATAAATAATAACCTTTATAAAAAAACAAACCAAATAATAGCTTTATATATAGTTCATACTTTATTTATAAAAAAGGTGTATGTTTTTGGTGAGATCGAATAAATCTAAGATTATTTTGGCAACACTTATGCTGGCAATAGGCATTATACTAATTAATTCTGCATTCGCAAGTGTTTCTGATTTTGGATTAGAATACAATGAGCAACCAATAACAAAAATTTCTCTTAATTACCCTTTAACAACAACCGCAGTTTTCAAAGTTGATACGAATGTTATGCCTTTTAAGATTGTTGCTAATTTTTCAGATCTTGTAAGAAATCCTTTCTATAAACAACAATATCAAGGAATAATCATGGGTTCAAATGCATGTTCATGGGACAACTCAAGTGATAGAATTAAGTGCGGGCTAGAAAATGTAATAATAAACCCTGAAAACGCAACAGTTGAATTAAGCTTCCAAGTTTATACAACTGCAACTAATTTTACAAATCATACACTTATGCATACATTTGCAGTTGACAATGATGCACCAACATTATTATCCATTAACACAGAATTTTGCTATGAAGAGGCATGTTACATCAAAAGTAATACAAACACTTTAATGACTTTTGAATTTGACGATGGCAGTGAACAATTTATTCGAAATAGAGTATTCTATTCATTTAATAACAATAAGTATCCTGTTCACGCTTGTTCAGATGGAACTTGTTATGCATATGCATCAAAAGTTTGTACATCAGGACAAAACTTTTTAACAAAATTAATAACAGTTGGAACTTACAAGACAGAGGACGATGCAGGCAACCCTGCAATATCTGAAGTTGAAGAACAATTCTATTGTGATAGCTTAACCCCCTATAGTAATGGATTGGGAGATGGAGTTAGTTATGACAGACATAATGATGTTTTTGAGGATGAATCAAGCATTGAGTTTATTGGTAGTGATTCAGATTATGGCTTGATCGTCGGCGCAAAGCCACTACAAATAAAAGCTTATGTTTTTGAAGATGGGCCAGTTTTAGAAGGAGAAACAAATTTAACAAGCATTGGTGGAGATATCCAAAGAGTTGCATGTACGAAATCACAACAGGCAAATAACTTATTTATTTGTGACTTCAGTGTTGCACAATTAAAAAATGAGCATATGCAAGAAGAGTTAACTTTTAATTTTTATGACATTGTAAATAATAGTGCATCAACAACAAAATCTATAACTGTATTAAAAAATTCAGGTGAAAATATAACCACACCTGATTGCATAAATCTTGATGAAGGAGATTTTAAACCAACAAAAATAAATAGGATTGCACTAGACCTTGCACAAACAAACTCTCTTACTTACCCTATTTACGCACCATACACTCCAAACAGAAAAAGTGGGTCAACATGTACTGGAACACATATTAATCAACAAGTAATTGATGATTGTTGGATAACGCTTACTAATGGGAGCACAATGCCTGCATTCGGAAATGTCTTTGATGACAGTAGTACAATAAAATATCCTTACAAACAAATCAATAAACCTAATTATATTAATTTACCAATTACTTCAATTACTTCAAATGCAATTATGAATACAAAACTAACCTGTAATATTAGTTTTTATGTTTCTAATAACGAAGAAATTTTTGAACAACCCTTAATAAAACAAGGAACTTGGGATGTTGAATTCATGAACTCTGCACTTGGTAGACCTGGAAAAGAATATACAGAGAAACTAAAAAAAGTGGAAAAAACAGTTAACTCAGATTTAAGTCAAGCAATTGGGCATATCAATGATGGCTTAGCAACAGCATCTTTCCTATGTAACACAAAGAATATGATTACTAATACTCTTGGAAGTACAAAGATTATTCTTGATGGTATGGATATAGTAAGAGGCAAAATTGATTCATCAGCACTAGGACTTCCTGCAACAAGTAGCCCAATATCAGAAATGCTAACATATCTTAATGGTAATGAAGAGGGCAGAGCAATAAAAAATCAAGCAGTTGCAACACTTGCAAGTATTTTTGATTATTCTTGCTTAGCATCCTCTTGTGGTTTAGAACAATATCTTAGTGCAACAGATAATTCAAGTAAAAGTGCATTTGGCGAGTTAAAATCAGTTTATCTTGGGACAACTCATGAAGAAAGTACACAAGCAAGTTCTGGCCAATCAACAAGCTTTAATTTAAGCTTTTACCAAGATGAAGTTTTATCAAACATAGGCAGGCCTGATTTATATAACAGTGTTATTGCCTGTGCATCAGTTGGTTGCCTTCCAGGAATTGCATATCACGCAAATAAATATAGAGAAGCAGAATGTGAAAGACTTTATTGCATTAAAAGACAAGCACAATATGGTGCAAGTATTGAATCTTGTGATGTTGCAAAGAAAACATTTACTTGTAAACAAATAACTGGAGAAATATTTGAAATGCCTTATTTAAGAGATATTAAAAATTTAGCAGATAATGCTAATCATCTAGCTCAAAATTTTGTTCCAACAACACTAAGTCAATTTTTTAGTTCAAAACTATGTACTGACACATATAGTAAGGTTATTAGTGGTGAAATACAAAAAGTTGGAGACTTAAATGAAAGACACATTATAATGTGTGAGATTCCTCTAAGTATTGGAAGATTTATTAGAGGTCAAAGAATGACAAACAAAGCAGGATCATTTACTTATCCTTCAAGTGGACTTGATATTTGTGAAATGGCACTATGTAATGAGGAAGATGAATCTAAATGCGAACAAAATATTGGCTGGATAGGTAATCAACTTCCAAACTATGTTTATGATATGGTTGATACAAATGAAGAATCTGCAGAAGATCACATGAGAAGACTTCAAACAATAAGAAGGAGTATGGGTGGTGGACAAAACTTCATGAATGCAATGGATAATTACTTTGAAACAATTGATAATGTTAGAGATAATAAAGTAGATGATAATGATATAAAAAATTACGAAGACGCCGCAGAAAGATTAAGGTACAGTTATGGTATGGAAATGGATACCGATTACGATACGTTCAAAAATGAAGTATTATTGACAAGTAATGTTGAAGACACAATTTATACCAATATGAAAGAAGGATTAAGAGTAGGAAGAGAAGCAAGCCAGGGTGCAGGGATAGATACAAACCAAGAACCTGACCTTGATAATGATTTCACAAAATTACCTATTGGAGTTACAGAAAGCCAAGCAACATCTGATGTTATACTAGAGCAATTCTTTATGGATCAAACAGATGGAGAAGGCCAAGAAATGGGTGGGACTGCACGATCAATGTATATTCGTATGCATTCTGATACTACTATTTCACCAGAATTTAAACAAGAAAAAATAATAAGTCGAGCAAATTGGGTTGTAAATGGAGATCCTTTATCACTTGGGGCGCAAGAACAAAAAAACTATTTGAAAAAAAATCCTCCAAATTATGCAGGAGATAATTGGAGTGAAGTTGTTGATTGCTTATATGACCCTGACTGCAAAAAAGATAATGAAGCAATGTATAATGATTCTCAAAAATTCTTAGAAAAGAATCTAAAGGAGCATGATAGAATTAATAATGCAGTTAAAGACAGGCAAGAAGAAATAAATAAGAGAAAGGAATTCCTTAGCAGAAGAAAAACCATTGCAGGTTTAATTGATATCGGAGTTAAATGGTTATGGGATAATCACCTAAAAGATCTTGGAACGCTAAGCGACATGAGAGATAAATGGGGCTGGGATGGTGCAGGAGAACTCTCAGACTTCTTAAATGAATACATTAATTCAAACAGTTGGAAAAATAGCTTATGTAATCCTGAATCAGGATTTGCTTATAACTTAATCCATGGTGAAAGTGATACTGTGAATGATGTTCTTGAATGCACAGATAGCGTGTGTAGACCAGTAATAAGTATGGCAATGGAAAAAGCAGTATACAACAAGACTAACGAAACAGGCCAAGAAGAAACAGATCATTACATTTATACTTTAGTTTATTATGTTGGACCTGCAAAACAAGATTATACTTACAACATTAAATTTTATTATGGTAATGGTGATAGCTATTGTGTTTACCAAAATGAAGAAGGTGCATGCCTTGGAGATGAATTAATTGCAGGAGAAACAGGTAAAGATTCAACAGAAATGGCAATTGCATTCACAAGTGCTAATGATTATGAAAAAATGTGTATTGAATTTAATAAACCCTTCCCAAGTATAGAATCTCAGGGAACAGGTTCAGATCCTAAAAATAAATACTGTAGAAACATTGTTGAGAGTGCATTCTTTACAGGAGATCCTGATTTAGAATTTGATGAAACTACAGGTAGTGGTGGAGGATCAACCAGCTCAGCAATATTTGAATAAAAAATGAGAACAAACAAGAAAGCACAATTAACTGCATTTATTATTATTGCATTAGTTTTACTGATTAGTATTGGATTATACTTTGGGATAAGAGAGTTTTCAGCGAGAAACCAACCAGATGTTCCTCAGCCAGTTGAAAGTGATCAAGCAGAAATAGCAACAAAATTTGTTGAAAGCTGTATGAACAGAGTTGGCAAGGAAGCCGTAATCTTAATTGGCGAACAAGGAGGGTATCTAAACACTGAAGGATTAAAAGTAAGCCCTATACCTTATGATTCAGATGTATTTTATAATGATGTATACAATATTCCTTATTGGTATTATATGAAAAGTGAAGGCGTATTTAGATCAAATAAACCTGCACTATGTTCTTATTCAGGAGATTGTGGAATAAATGATTTCAGAAATGAAGGACAACAAAGTGTTCAAGAAAATATTGAAATTTATATCAAAGAAAACATTGACTCTTGCATTAATGATTTTAAAGATTTAGATCCGATGTTTGAAACAAATATAATTGGTGAAAAGAATCTTGGTGTTCAAATCTTTGAAGATCAAGTGATTATTCGAATGAACTACCCTATTGAAATAAATTCTTATGACAGTGAATCAACAACAGGGTTAAATACTTTTAGTACTGAACTTGATGTTCCTCTACTGCAACTATTCAGTTTTGCAAAAGATATTATTGAAGCAGAAATAGCACATAAATTTATAGAATCAAATACGCTTAATTTGATTAGTGTTTATTCAAGAATGGATAATAATTATCTTCCACCAATGGCAGAGATGACTTTTTTTAAGTATGATAGCAACTTTTGGATAAGAAGACAACTTGCAGAAACAATGAGGTATGAAGTTCTACCTTTTGTAGGATTAACAAAAATAGGGAACGCAAAATATGGAATACCCGCAATTGCAAGAGTTAAAGGGGAATACTTCCCATTTGCACAAGGATTATATGATTCTTTTGTTGTAGATATTGGAAACAATAAAACCTACAATTATACTGCAGATATTTATTACCCTGATTCAGAAATAGATTTCTTTATTAACAAAGGTGAAGAAATAATTAGACCTAGTAAAATAAAAGGTATACACCCTACATTTGACAAAATGTTTAGTTTACTAATTCAAGATTATAGTTTTAATTATCACCTTTCATTCCCAGTTGTAATAACCTTGAAAGACGATGAAGCATTTAATGGCCAAGGTTACGAATTTACTTTTGCAGTTGAGTCAAACATAAGAAATAATGTTCCTGCAGTCGGAAATATCAGTTTCACTTCTTTTGGCAGTACGTCAAGATTGCAAATAGATGACCCTAATGCACTTGTAAATAAAATATTTACAATAAAAGTAAAAGATAAACATACAGATATGCCTGTAATAGATGCAGATATAATATATAATTGTGGAACCGATTTTTATGTTGGTAAAACAGAAATAAAAAATAATGAAGGAGTATTTGAAGGAAAACTTCCTTACTGTGGAGCAAATGGTTATCTTAAAATAATCAAAGATGGTTATGGACCTACAGCAATAGATTTAATTAATGATGAAATAGATATAAGTGAAGAAACAATTGACTTTGAAATCTGGCCTATTGCAAACAAAACAGTTAGATACTACAAAAGAACTCCTGAAGATATAGAAAATATGTCAACCATTGAAGATAAACTAACAAAAAAACATGAAATAGATTATGATGAAGAAATAATTTTTAATTTCCAAAGAATAAAATCGCATCCTAGTGAAGATCCTTTCCCATTAACTGGATTCAAATTAGTAACAAGAGAAAATTATACTAACATTGAAACAGGAGTTGAAGACCAAAGAGCACAAATAGAATTATATTATAATTCAGGACAAATGAATCAAAGTGTATATGAATCATTAATTGAACAATTAGATATTTTTGGTGAAGAAAATGTTGGAGTAGAAGTTGCACCAACTGAAGAACTTGAATTAATTCCTGGAACATATGTTATTGATGCACTTATGATAAAGAATGGCCCATTTAATATTCCTGAAAAAGATAAAGAGATTTGCCCTTCAGGTTTTGATCCTCTTGGAATTTGTATTGGTGGAACAGAAACAATAACTTACAATGAAACTAACCTAACTTCTTGGGTAACAGGAAAACTTAAATTTAATTTTACAATAAGAGAAAATTATGTTTACAATGATAAAAATCTTTACTTCTTTATTCCAGTAGTTGATGTTCCTACAAATTGGGATCAACTAATTGACTTTGACATAGATTCTTATTTAGAAGACGAAGTTGAAGACTGGATGATGCTGCCTTATTATGAATAAGAAATAAAAACAATAAGAAAAATTAATTAATTCCCTTCTCCTTGATTACCATTAGCAATATACTCATTTGTTGCAGCGTCATGCTTCTCTTTATTATATATTATATTAAGACCCTTAGCCATCTTCTTAGTATTAACCAGGTTTTTCTGGGCATGGTACCCTGCACTAAGTATGCTTGCAGAATCAGCCTCATGAAGTTTCTCATCATGATCCAACCAAGGCACTTTGTCAATACACTTTATAGAATAGTTTAAAGAATCAGGCTTTTTAACCATGGTAGCAACCTTCTTATTGGTTTCAAGATAGTGATATACTTGTCTTGCCTGGGCTCGCTCTTCCATATTGAATGCATCATAAACTTCACCAAATGTTGCTTTTTTCTTTCTTATCTTTTTTACCAAAGCATAAAAATCTGATTTTTTACGCATTTGACCATCTTCACCAATATGTAGTTTACCAAGTTCTTTGAAAACTCTTTCCTTTGCTTTTTCAGGAGTATACTTCTTAGTGTTACTTTCAATAATTTTTAGTATGGCTGCACCCTCAGTAGTTCCTTTTAACTCAATCTTTGCTGCTTCGTAAACTGCTTCTTCCAGTTTACTTATGTGATCATCGGATTTTGCAACTGTATCCCTACGATTTTCCATTGGAACTAATCCACCAATATTTTTTTCTATATGCTTGTAAGAATCAGAAATAAAAGTTCCTTTGAAAGTATCTGCAAGATTCTGTGCTCTCTTGGTAGTATTGTGATGATGCTCTGCAATTTCCGATAACTTGCTACTATCTTTTAAATAATCACCAATCTTATCATTAAGATCTTTAAATTCATCTAGAGGTTTATTTTTTTTATCAGCCATAATTATCACCTTGGTATTTAGTATTGTAATATCTTGTAATTTTAAATAATAAATGTTATAAGAATAATACACAATCTACCTTTATATATAGTTTTCTATTATTAATTTAAGCTATTAAAAAGCTTTATAAATGATTTCAGCATTCCATAGTGTAGACTTCTCGAGAAACTCAAAGGGAACTACTGGGAAGTTTAAAGGAATAATATTAATATATAAAATAATTAAGCTAAAAAAGGTGCAATAATGATAAAAAATAATGATTTTATAGAAATTGACTATACAGGAAGATTTGCTGATGGTAATGACGTTTTTGACACAACAAAAATTGCTGTTGCAAAAGAAAATAATCTTTTTGAAGATGGATCAGAGGCAAAATTTGTTCCATTAATCCTATGTGTTGGCCATGGCCAAGTTATTAAAGGTCTAGATAAAGCATTAATCGACAAAAAACTTAATGATGAATTCAAAGTTGAAGTTTCAGCAGAAGAGGGTTTTGGTAAAAAAGATGCAAGCTTAATCAGCCTAGTGTCTTCCAATGAATTCAAGAAACAAAAAGTAAATCCTATGGTAGGAATGGCAGTTAACATTGACGATTCAATGGGGATTATAAGAAGTGTTTCAGGCGGAAGAGTTGTAGTTGACTTTAACCACCCATTTTCAAGCAAAGATCTAATTTATGAGGTTAAAATACTAAAAATAATTGAAGATAAAGCTGAAAAAGTTAAATTACTAACTAAAAACTTCTTTAATATTGAATCAGAAGTTGAAATTAAAGATAATAAAGCCGAAGTTAAGTTTAAACTACCTGCGAATGTTCCAAAAGAAAGCTTAAATGATGAAATAAAGAAGGTTTTTGCTGAAAAAATCAAAGAAATCGTTGGAATAGAGGCTAACATTAACTTATAAACTAAAAGAAAATTATATAAAGAGGTTTAACCATAAACAGATTATAATTAATACTTGGAGGGTTTTATATGGATTCAATCATAAATAGTGCAATAAATAATACAAATATTATACAAGAAAGAAAGGTAAATAATCTAGATCCTGAATTAGAAGAATTACTAAGCCAACAAAATGCAAAAATCAAAGTGATTGGCCCAGGTGGTGCAGGAAACAACACAATTAACAGAATTAATGAAGTAGGAATTGTTGGTGCAGAAACTATTGCAATAAACACAGATGCACAAGACCTACTATACACAAGCGCAGATAAGAAAATTCTTATCGGTAAAGATTTAACAAAGGGTCTTGGTGCAGGATCAATGCCAAAGATTGGAGAAGAAGCTGCACGTGAGTCAGAGCATGACTTAAGAACTTCTGTTCAGGGCGCAGACATGGTTTTTATTACATGTGGTCTTGGTGGAGGAACAGGAACTGGTTCAGCACCAGTAATTGCAGAAATTGCTCAAAAAACAGGTGCATTAACAGTTGGTGTTGTTACAATGCCATTTGCTATGGAAAGCCATAGAAGATATGAAAATGCAGTTATGGGTTTAAGTAAACTTGAGAAACATGTTGATACACTAATAGTTATTCCAAATGATAAGTTGCTAGAATTAGCTCCTGATTTACCATTAAAAACAGCATTTAAGGTTGCAGATGAAATTTTAACAAATGCAGTCAAAGGAATTGCAGAAATGGTAACAAGAGCAGGACTTGTAAACTTAGACTTTGCAGATATTAAAGCAGTTATGGGTGACGGAGGAGTTGCACTTATCGGTGTTGGAGAATCTGACACAAACAATAAAGCTGAAGAAGCAGTAGATAAGGCAATAGGTAATCCTTTACTTGACGTAGACATATCTGGTGCAACAGGTGCATTAATCAACGTTTCTGGTGGACAAGATATGACCCTTGCAGAAGCAAAACAAGTTGTTGAAAGAATATCTAATCAACTTGATGAAGATGCAAGAATTATTTGGGGAGCACAAATTGACGAAGACCTTGAAGGCATAATGAAAGTTATGTTAATTATTACAGGGGTTCAAAGCAGCCAAATAACAGGTCATAGTATTACTACAAATAAAAAAAGTTATGATGAAGATTTAGGAATTGAATTTATTTAATAACTAATTGAAGAGGTTAATATGACACTTAAAGAATTTATTAAAGAATGTAAAAGAGTATGGACAATAACAAAAAAACCAACTAAAGAGGAATATAACGCAATTGTTAAAGTAACTGGAATAGGTATACTTGCGATAGGACTTCTTGGTTTTATAATAAATCTTATTAGTAAAGGATTTATATAAATCCGCAACGTGATTAAAATGGATGAAGAAAAACTAAAAACTCCCTATGAAATCGCCAAAGAGAGCGAGGAGAAAAAAGAAGAAAAACCAACAGTAGAAATTAATGAAGATACTAAAATATTTGCTCTAAGAACTACTGCGAACAGAGAAGAACAAGTCATGGAATTTGTTACTAGTAATGCTAAAAAGAAAAAGCTTGAAGTTTATTCAATCATAAAACCTCATGGAATGAGGGGGTATATCTTTGTAGAAGCATCAAGTATCTCAGATGCAGAACAAGCTGCATTCGGAGTTCCTTATGCAAGGGGAATACTTCCAAAAGAGATTTCTTATGAAGAGATAGAACACATGATTGCACAAGTTAAAACAGAAGTTAACATTCAAAAGAATGATATTGCTGAAATTATTTCAGGACCATTCAAAAGAGAAAAGTGTAAAATTACAAGGATCGACAAAATTAAAGGTGATGTTGTAGTAGAACTTCTTGAAGCAGCTGTTCCAATCCCAATAACTCTTAAGATGGATGATGTAAAAGTTATTCGAAGAGAAAAGGATGAAGATTAGTTATTTTTTTTATTTTTAATTATTATTTAATTCTAAAACTAAACAATTAACATCTACAAATCAAGAATTCTTCCTTTTTTACCAACAGAAATAACTTTTGTTTTTCCAATCATTTCTTCTATGCCTTCAGCTTCATGAACATGACTACATAAAAGAATGTCTGGGTGAAATGTATCAACAGCCTTTTTTACTGCGGCTGAACCTTCAAAAAAATTTGTAAATTTTTCAATAGTAGATCCTTTTGGATGCTCATGAGTAACCATTATTTTTTTCTCTAAATAGGCAATCTTTTCAAACCCTTGCTTTAGAAGGCCAAACATTTCTTTTTCACTTAACATTGGACTTGGGCCTACTTCGGTGGAACCTCCTGCACCAAAAATACCTATATTTTTATATCTAACCGAATATCCGTGAATATTTTTTATACCGTATAATTCTGCAAGAAAATCTGCAGTTGCAACAGGCTCGTGATTTCCAGGTATAAGTAAAACTTTTTTGTTTACTTTCTTAAACGGCCCTATAAGATTATCTGTAGAGGCATTAAAATCTGTTAGATCACCAGTTAATATAACAAGATCAACATTTTCTCTTTCTGCTTGTAATGCAAGCTCCTCTATTCTTTTTGTGTCGCCATGAATGTCTCCAGATGCTAAAACTTTCATTATATTACCTCTTAATAATCTTTTCTTCATCAACAAGATGAACCAATGTAGAAGGACGTGACTTTTTGTTTCCAATAGAAATAATCAAATCGACATATTTTTTTAATCTTGGATCAAGATCGTCAATTGAGGTTATAAAGTTTCCACCTGAAACATTTGCACTTGTCGTAACCATAGGAAAATTTAATTTTTTAACAACAGCTGTAAACCAATGATTAGGAAGTCTAACTCCTATAGAATTATCTTTTTTATTATAAACTGAACTTGAAACCGCCTTTTTATTTTTTAATTTTAAAATTAAAGTATAAGGACCTGGAAGTTTTTTCAGCCATTCTTTGGCTTTTTTATCAATAACACAATTATTTATTATCCAATCTTTTGATGGAGCAATAACACTAAAAGGCTGCTTACTTTTTTTTACTTTTCTCAACTTTTTAACAGCACGATTATTAAGTGCATTACAAGATAAACCATAAATTGTATCAACAGGAACAATATATATCCCTTTAGTTAGTTTATTAGAATAAGCATCAATGTTTGAAAGTAATTCATTTTTCCTAATTGTATTTATTGGAATCATATTAATATAAAGAACACAAGGTTATTTAAAAATTTAATGTAGTGATTTAGCTTTAAAAGACTTAACAAGACACTAAGAATATAGATTCTATCTTTTTACTTGTACAAACAAGCTCATCAATTCCAGAAATAACTATTGGAATAATCTCAAAATCAACTGAATCAAACTCTTGTTTTTGAATTTTGAATACTTTGCTTTCAGAACTCGCTATCATGCTACCAGGAATTCTATAATTAATCATTGAACCTGAATTATCTTTTAATAATACTGAACTTATATCTGCAGGAGCATTATTTTGTAATGAAATTACTATTTCAGTATCACTGGTACAAGAACTTAGAAGCTCTAAATCAACTGATGAGCAACTAGCAGGTAAACTTATGCCTGATGTAGAAGAAGTCCAATTCATAATTAAAGCACCAATAGATACTGCAAAAGCAACTAAAAGAATTGTAGCTACTAAAGGAGATATTGCTTTTTTATTATTAAAGACCATATTACAATCTTACACTTGCTTGTTTTTAAAGATTATTGTTTTTCTGCAATAAATAAGGTTACTTCAACATCCTTAATTTCCTCACTATGATAAGAATATGTTTTAGGAATAGGAAATAAAAATTCTTTTTTGTATATTATTTCAAATTGACCATCTTTAAAAACACCACATATAAATTTTTTGGATGCAGTTTTATGCATTGAAACTACCTTATTTGAAAGCTTAATGGCTTTTTTTAGGAAAACAACATCCAGCTTTTTATTATTATCAGTTGTTCCAAAGGGAGGGTTTAATACACAAACATCAATATCAGAAAATTCTGATTTTCTGATTAAAGAAATATCTTTACTAAAAAAGGCAGCAGAACCTAGATTTGAACTCATATTGTTATAATTTTTTTCAGCAATAGATACTAAGTTTTTATCAACATCAAAAAAATAAACTTTTTTTGCACCCATTAATAATGCAGTCAACCCTAAAACTCCATTGCCACAACCAAGATCTGCAACAACTTTATCTTTTAGATCAATTTTAGTTAAGAATTTTAGTGCTATTTTTGGTGAAGTAGAATATTGTTCTAATTTAGAATTTGTTTTTTTCATGACTTCGAATTCTTTTAATCTTTCAAGATTATTCATCATCCACCATTGTTGTTATTATTGTTTTTTCACCAATCAAAAAACTATGTTCATGCTGAGAAACAATACCATTAGATCGTTCTTTTAGAGGAGCATGTTCTTGTAATATTTCAAGATTTTTTAACTCATTTAACGCAATTCTTGTTTTTGCCTTTCCTATTTTTCTTTCTAATTGGGTAGTTGAAAAAGGCACTCCTTCAAGCGAATCAATAAACTTCAAAGCTTCTCTTGCAAAAGGGTTTCTTGTTCCCTTATTCTGCTCTTTATTGAATAGTGTTGCTTCACCCTGATTAGAAACAAATCCTGCTCCTGTTGTTGCAAATGGTTCTATTGCAATCATTTCATTTTCTTCTAAAATTTCTTCTGAACCTGAATCAAAATTATGGATAGTTGGAGCATCATGAATCTCATAAACCCCTAATCCATGGCCTGATAAATTTTTAATAGAATTAAAACCAAATGAATTTATTGTTTCTTGAATTGTTTTACCAATTTCGCCAATAGTTACTCCGGGCTTAAGTAATTTTATTGCATTTTCTAATGCTTTTTTTGAGGATTCAACTAATTTAATTATTTCAGGATCATTTCCAAAATAAACTGTTCTTGCAGTATCTCCTATAAATCCATTAAACTCTGCACCCACATCTAATTTTATTACATCAGTCTCTTTGATAATAACATCTTCATCTTCTGTAAAACATTGATGTGCAGCAAAATTATTGAATGAAGCTTGTGCAGGAAATGCTATTCCTCCTCCTAGTTCAATTATCTTCTCTTCAACTTTGTCTAACACTGCTCTTATGGACATCCCGACTTTCATTATTTTACAACCATAGTTTAATGCTCTGCCAGCAATCTGTCCTGCTTCAATAAAAAATTCTTTTGATTCTTCATCTAATAATATTGCCATTTTATCTTACTCCTTCTTTTTCTTAAACTTCTTGAAATATAATAACCAAGATATATTAATAACTATCAAAATGATAACTGCCATTATTAATAAACTTATTGTTGAAGAACCCTCTCCAGATTCTTTTATTACCTGTCCTGCGATTGCAGCAGTATCACTTATCTGAATATTATCTGCATTTATTATTGCTTGGAATAACTTTTCAGAAATCTTATTTTCATAAAATAATTTAACACTAATATCATAATTTCCTATAACCATTCCTTCTGTATCCCAATATCCTGAAAGTATACCTGTGCCTAAACTCGGAATATTAATAGCAGAAGTTTTTACATTTCTTAGAGAGATTCCACGTTCATCAAGAATATCCAGTTCTGCATAAACATCTTTTATTTCTTCATTCCAAACACTTTCGGCAATAACATCAACTTTTGCTATTTGACCTAATTTAAATTTATCAATAAGAATATCTTTTATTTTTAAATTATTACTTCCAACCATGAAAGTAGTTCTTTTTACTATTTGCTCACCATCAAAATTAATAACTGCTTCAGCATAATAAACCCCTGGATTAACTCCTGCTTTCCAATTTGCAACTATTTTTCCATCTTCTCCTGACCCAAGACTTCTTGAAGTTGTTTGGACTCTTGCAATTTCTTCATTAGTAGGGCCTTTTATTATTATTACTCCGCCAACATCATCAATATTTTCTTCTCCTTTTCCAAACAAGGATACTGCAAAAGTAATTGTTTCATCAGTATTCGCAGAACTAACATGTAAATCAGCATTAATATATTTTCCAGGATAAGGAACATCAATAAATACTTTTGCGATTACTGCAGTTGTTGCAGAAAGCATTTCATTTTCTTTCTTATCCTGCATTATTATTACTCCATTATCAGTTATTACTGTGTTACCTTCTTTTAATTCTGTTGGTAATTCAAGAATTATTAAATCTATAGATTGACGGCCAGGAGCAAGATTTTCAGGCATGGTTAAAGTGTAACCAACAGTTTTTGCACTTTCAGACGCAGATATGTAAATAACATCTTTTTCAAAACTGATTGCATCTGCATAATCTCCTGTAGCATAAACTGCGAGTTTCAAATCTTTATTTTGACTATTTATTATTCTTAATTCTCCTGATTCTAAACCTTCACCATAATCAAATAATTTTCTTGCAGGGGTAACTCCTAATGCAGTAACAAAATTTATACTTATAACTAGCACAATCAAAATTACAAAAATTTGCATTAGTTTTTTGTTATTCATTTTTTAGTTTTCTGTTTTTCGGTGCCAAAAGATTTATCTTTTGTGTTTATTGAGCGTCTTTTCTTTTTTACGCGACTATAAACGGTCCAAATTGTTCTCTGATCTCTATTTAACAACTTAGCAATTTCTGAATACTTCAATCCTTTTTCTTGTTTTAAGTATTCAACAATAGCTTCCAGAACTGCAACATTTCTGTCTTGCAAAATTCTTAGAGGCATATCTAATATTTGTTCAGTTCTCTGTTCATTACTATTGTTTTTATTTGTCATTTGATTCTATGAACTATTATAGGATCCTCCCCAATAAAATGTAATATCCCTGCTTCTGTTTCCAGGAGGTTCATCACCAGGAATTAGTAATAATAAATCTAATTCTGCATAATTTTCAAATGGATAATAACTTAGATTCTTGATAACGTTTGCATTTGTCGCGTTTGAGAAATTTGTCCACTCAGTAACTGAATCCTCCCAAACAAATGTTGAATTGGTTTGATAATTATCTGCTTTATATTGAAAGTATTCTGTCCCTAATTCTCTTGAAAGCCAAAAATCTATTGACATATTCATATTAACTAAATCTGCGTCAACATTACCATTATTTTGGAAAACAAAAGGATCAGCATCTTCTCCTTCATCAGTATCATAATGTTGTAATAATTCTAAGGTTCCATTAAACTTCATGGATGTATTAATTAAATCTACAATCACATATTCTGCTACAGAAAAATTAAATTCTTCAGTCCATGCAGAATAATCTGTTCCATCATATGCTCTTACTCTCCAGAAATAAGGATTTTCTCCTGATTCAAAATCAGTACATAGATCATCAGGAATAGTATAATTATTTGTTATTCCAGAATCATTAAGATTTTGATAAGAAAGATTTAAACAAATAAGATTAGTTAGATTTAATTCAAAAGTTAAATCATCTGAATCATTATCTGTGCAATTCCAAAAAAAGTTTGGTGCTCTTGTGATTAAAGTATCATTTCCATTAGTTGGAAATATTAAAATAGGAGTATCAGGAGGACTATTGGTTAATGCAACTTCATCACTCATAGAAGTTCCATTATCATAACCATCATAAGGAGTAACAGTGCAATTCCACGTTTCACCTTCGGTTGTGTAAGTATAACTAAGAACTTTTGTTGTTCCAGATTGTAAAGTGCTTGAATTAAACACATCATTTCTATACCAATTAAAATAGTATTGTGCTATATCTCCGTCGTCATCACTCCAACCTGCAACTTCGCAAGTTAAGTTTTGACTTGAAGTTGGACTTGAAGGAGTAATTGTTACAGTTGAGATTAAAGGAACATAATTAACATTAAATGTTCTCTCTGCTGCAGAGTTTAAATTACCTGCCATGTCTTGAGCGTATGCAGTGTAATTATATTGACCACTGCTTAAATCTGTGAAATTATTATAATATTTATTTACATTTGAATCATACAATGCTTTAATTTCTTGTTCTGATAATGCTCTGTTGAAGATCATTACGTCATCTATTGAACCGTTGAATTCTTCACTATCCCCATCCCTACCTATTTCTACGTTTTGAGTATTATCTGCGAAATTGAAAGAACAGCCTGCAGATGCTTTCTCTACTCCATTAATATATATTTTCTTTAAATTTCCATTATAAGTAGCAACAACGTAATTCCAATCATTTAATGTTATAGTATCACTACCTGTATTAGTAGCTCCACAACTACCTCCATCTAATTGATTAGTTTCAAAGTGGATGTAAGTATTTGGTCTGTTTAAAGTTATAGCATATTGTTGTCCAGTGCCTTTACTAATAATTACATGCCAGGTCTCTGCTCCACCTGTAGGGTATATCCAGGCCGCAAGAGTAACATCATTTTTCCCATTTAAATTTAATGAACTACTACTGCCTATACTTATTCTATCATCCACACCATCAAACTCATAGGCCTTACCCCTCATACCATTAATCAAAGTAGGACAAGTTGCACCACTACAACTACCATCGTTACTATAACTACTTGAATCATCATAATTATTCTCAAACCCCCACCAACCCACAAGAGAAGAATTCCAATCAAGGAAAGTAGAATAATTATTATAATTATCACTAGAACTTACATTGATAAATGCAGTTGCATCAGAATAAGTTGTTTTATAATCATCAGTCTCCGACGAAGCATGATAAGAAATTGAAGGATTAGTTAAGTCAACAACTAAAGAATAATTTGCATCAGCAAACTTACAATAATTATTAACATCACAAACATAACAGTTCCATTTATAATTTCCAACAGTTAAACTATTAACATTAAATGAATGCGAACCTGATAATCCACTTAAATTGATAGTTTCTTTAGCAGACCAACCAGAAACATTATTGTAAAGAGTTAAATTATTTAATTCTTGAGTATTAAAATACTCACAAGTTAAAACAGCAGTATCATTTACATACCAATTATCTGCAGGAGAATCTAAAGTTACAGTTAAATTACCTTTTGTTAAAGTTAAATATAATTTTTGACTTTCAGTAATATTTAATTGGCTATTATCAGAGGAATAAGTAAACTTGGTTGTGTTAATAGTATAATTAGTATAATAATAAGTTTGAGTTGCATTTTGCCAATATTCTAATAATGTTTGCTGAGGAATGTTTCCATTACCATCTGTTAATTCAGAGAATACTTGAGAACCATACTTATCTTTTGCAGTAACAGTTGCAGAGTCTAAATCTACACCTAATGAATCATTTACGTGGACGTCCAAATACCAACTCACATTTAGTTTTGCAGTTGCACCCGCTTCAAAAGCAACATCAGTTTTATCAAAAGAAGTATTTACAAAATTAATCCAACTA
>Ga0307990_1000101_pt1 | contig 80218 bp, 65 predicted proteins | sample EllFjometagen129_FD_203168 | JGI IMG/M metagenome (GOLD analysis project Ga0307990, IMG submission 203168) | Marine microbial communities from Ellis Fjord, Antarctic Ocean - #129 | ecosystem: Environmental > Aquatic > Marine > Unclassified | place: Southern Ocean | collected 2014-10-08
ATAGCGGTAAGGTCACACCTGTTCCCATCCCGAACACAGAAGTTAAGCTTACCTACGCCGATGGTACTGTTCCGGCGACGGAATGGCAGAGTAGGTCGCCGCCATCTTCATATATTCACACTCTTTCGGTTTGCATGAGGCACCTTTATTTAGGTGCCTTTTGCTTTTATTGATACTTTTTATTATGAATTTATTGACAATTGAGTTAGGAATTAAAAATTATACAATCTAATAAAATCTATAGGAGGCAAAAATGAAGAAAGTTAGCATGTTAGTTATTATTATTATTTTTTCTTTTACATTTATTTTGAATGCACAGGAATCTGGAATGAAAAAAGTAGCCGAGTATCCTACAGCTTTTCAACCAGGTGAAAAAATTGTTCAAGCTGGTTTAGGTTTTGGCATGGTGGGAGTATATGGTGATGTTGTCATTCCTCCAATTAGTGTGAGTGTTGATATCGTAAAAGAGATAGAAGGTTTTCCTATTTCATTTGGTGGATTGATAGGAATAGCAAAATCTGAATATGATTATGGTTGGTATACTGATGACTACACATGGTCTTATACATATATTGTGTTAGGTGGAAGAGCTGCTTATCATCTGAAATTGAATTCTCCAAAAATTGATCCTTATGGTGGAATAATGTTAGGTTATAACATTGTTTCCTTCAATGAACCATCAGGTTGGGAGAGTACTTATGGAAGTTATTCAGGAGGAGATAGTTATTTAATGTATGGTTTTTATGGTGGCGCAAGATATTTCTTTAATCCAAAAATGGCTGTATATGCTGAATTAGGTTATGGATTTGGGTATCTAAATCTAGGGATATCATATAAATTATAATTTCATAAAGAGAAACTATTGCCGGATCATAACATAGATCCGGCTTTTTATTTAGTATAAAATTAGTAAGAATAAGTAAATCTAATAAATATTTTTCTAGAACACATTAGCTCCTTTTAATATTAACAAAAAAAGATTGCTTTAAATTGCGTTAATCCAAATATTTGTTAAAATTCAGGAGGATATATTGGACGATCTATTTATTGAAGAAGAAATAAAAGATTTACGAAAGAATATATCTTACCATAATGATTTATATTATAAGAACAACCAACCTGAAATTTCCGATTATGATTTCGATCAATTAGTTAAAAGATTACAATCACTTGAGAAAAAATATCCTCAGTTCATGCAAAAGTTATCTCCAACTGAAGAAGTAGGTTCAGATTTAACTACACAAAAAGATGTAATCCCACACAAAGTTCGCATGTACAGCCTTGATAACGCTTATACTCTTGAAGAGATAGAAAAATTTTATGATAAGATTGTTAAAGAAACGGATTTAATGTTCCATTTTACGACAGAACTGAAACTTGATGGATTCAGTATTAACCTCTATTATGAAAACGGCGTGCTTCAATATGCCACAACTAGAGGTAATGGATTCGAAGGAGAAATTGTAACTGAAAATGTTAAAACAATATCTACAATTCCACTTACAATTGAATATCAAAATCCAATTGAAGTGAGAGGAGAAATTTTTCTACCTCGATCTGAATTTAAGCGAATAAATATTGAACGTGAAGGAAAAGGAGAAAAACTATTTGCCAATCCACGTAATGCTGCTGCTGGAACAATTAAACTAAAGGATTCGCAGGAAGTTAAAACAAGAAATCTGGATTATCGTGTCTATACTGTCGGCTATTTTAACAATGAAAAAATTAAATCTCAAAAAGCACTTTTAGAGTTTTTGGAATCCTTAGGATTCAAAACTATGAATTCAGAAAAAAAGCTATACGGACTTGTGGGATATGTGGTAGGTAAACTGGCAATTACGAACCAATGTAAAGTTTGGGAACATCAAAAGAATAATCTAGAATACGATATAGATGGATTAGTTATTAAAGTAAACGATTTTGCATTACAGCAAAAACTTGGTTTTACATCCAAATTTCCTAAATGGGCAATTGCATATAAATTCAAGGCAGAGGAAGTAGAGACTCAAGTTTTAGGAGTAGATTTCCAGGTTGGAAGAACTGGGGCAATAACACCGGTAGCCAGGTTAAAACCTGTTTATATCTCCGGCTCAACAGTTTCCAATGCAACTTTACATAATGAAGATGAAATTAAACGTTTGGATATAAGAATTGGCGATTTTGTAACAATCATAAAATCAGGTGAAATAATACCAAAAATTATCAATGTAAATTTGCAAAGAAGAGATGCAAACTCTAAAAAGATTGAGTTTCCAAAAACATGTCCTGTTTGCAAAACAAAATTAGAACGTGAAGAAGAAGGAATAATTAATTACTGTAATAATATCAATTGTCCAGCTAAAATTCAAAGAAGTATTCAACATTTTACTTCACGTGATGCTGTAGATATTGAAGGATTGGGTGAAGCAGTTGTAAGACAATTAATTAATCAAAAACAAATTATCAAAGTACAAGATATTTATCATATTGATTACAATGAATTTCAACAGTATGAGAAACAGGGTAGAGTTTCAGCTGAGAATTTGAAAACAGCAATTGAACATTCTAAAAATCAGAAATTCCATAAGATCTTATTTGGTCTTGGAATTCGTTATGTTGGTGCAACGATCTCAAAAATCCTCTGCTCACAATTCAAAAATATTGATGAGATCATAAATGCCAGTTATGAAGACTTCATTGAAATTAATGAAATTGGGGAAAAAATTGCTCATTCAGTTGTTAATTTCTTCATAGATAAGAATAATCTTTTAATGATCAGATCACTTTTAGAAGCAGGTGTAAAGATGGAAAGTGAAAGATCTGAAACTGAGGATATTCTAAATGGAGCAAAATTCATTATCACAGGTACATTAGAAAATTATAATAGAAATGAGATAAAAGAAATGATTGAAAAGAATGGGGGAAAAGTTATTTCTGCTGTTAGCAAGAATTTAAATTATCTCATTGCCGGAGAAAATCCTGGCTCAAAACTTTTGAAAGTAAAAAAGATCGAAACTATAGAAATAATAAATGAAAAGCAATTTTTACATATGATCGGGATTATTGAATGAAGATACTGGAAAGATATATATTAAAGGAGAATTTTAAACCATTTGTTGTATCACTTATGGTAACTACTTTTGTTATGTTGCTTGATAAAATAATCGATCTGTTAAATTTAATAATTGAAAAACATCTCGATATTTTAACCATTATTTCCATCTTTGGTTTAAGCATGCCCTTCATATTAGCTCTAACAATTCCAATGGCAATTTTGCTAGCTTCTATCATGTCGTTTGGCAGGTTATCAGTAGATAATGAGTTGATTGCATTTAAATCTTGCGGAATAAATATTTATTCTCTCCTAAAACCAACTGTAATAGCGGCATTACTATTGTCATTTTTTATGGTTTATTTTAATAATGCTATTTTACCAGAAACAAATCATATGCTTAAAAATATAATGATAAAAGCTAGTTATCGCAGACCTACAACAGCCATCATTCCTGGAACTTTCAATACTATGAAAAGTTATACAATTTATGCTAAAGAAAGAGTTGATGATGAACTTTTTGGTATTCTTATTTATAATCGTGAGAAAACAAAATTCCCGCAAACAATCTCTGCAGGACGTGGAAAAATTGAATTAGCAAACGGTGGTAATAGTTTAAAAGCTATCCTTTATGAAGGTCAAATGCATGAACGTGATCAGAAGAATCCGGATAAATATAATATTAGCAAATTTAAGAAATTTACGCTTAATTTACCTGATCTAGGCTATAAGATGAATAAGGAAGGTACTGAATATCGAGGAGATCGAGAATTAAGTTCAAATGCAATGCAGGAAATTGTTGAAGAGAGAAAAAGTAAGATCAAAATAATAACAACTGAAATTGAAGATATTCAAGATAAAATCGAGAAAATTAAATATGAAAATGGTAATGAGACTGATAAAAAAGAGTTAAAGAAAATCTATACTAAGCTAAATCTAAAGAAAGATAAAGTTGTTACATTACAATCTGATATAAGAAAATATGAAGTTGAGATTCATAAGAAATATGCTATTGCCTTTGCCTGTGTAATCTTTGTTTTGATAGGTGCTCCTATAGGAATGATGACTAAAACAAGTGGTGTCGGTATGTCTTTTTCTGTTAGTGCTATAGTTTTTTTAATTTATTATGGTGCATTAACTCTGGGGGAAGAGCTTGCTGATAAGGGAATTGTATCTCCCTTCCTGGCTATGTGGATATCCAATATTGTTTTCTGTTTTATCGGTATTTATTTGGTCGTGATTTCCGTTAGAGAGATGAGAACATTAGATCTTTCTAAAATAAAAAATAGTGTTAGTAAACTCTTGGGAATTAACATAAAATGAGATTATTAGATAGATACATCTTACGTGAATACATAAAAATATTTTTAATTATTCTGTTTTCTTTTTCTGTTTTATTTTTAGTTGTAGATATATCAGACAGGTTACCAAAATTGATCAGTAAAGGTGGTGAGATCAATTATATTGTTTTGTATTTTCTGCTCAGGATTCCTTATCTAATCTTAATCTCATCTCCAGTAATGGTTTTACTTTCTGGTCTTTTTCTCATGAATAACCTTTCAAAATATAATGAATCTGTAGCAATTAGAAGTGCCGGGATCAGCATATATCGAATGGTATCTCCTCTTATCTGGTTTGGCTTGATCTTCAGTATTATTATTATGTTCATGGGTGATCTTGCCTTACCTAAAGCAGAAGATTACAGAAATTACATTTATAAAGAAAAAATAAAGCACCAGAAAGTAGAAGATAAAAAGATGAGATCGAATATCCATTATCTAGGGAATGATAAAAATCTATATTATATTGGTTTTTTCGATGGATATAGAAATAATTTAAAAACTATTGATATAACTACTTTTCATCCTGATTCTGGAGAAATATTGCGTAAAATTACTGCAACAAGAGCAGAGTGGAAAGAAGTTGAATGGGTATTTTACAATTGCTATATCAGGAATTTTGAAAATGGTATCCTTACTAATATGGAGCATTATGAAGAAAAGATAATTCAAGAAGTTGATGTAACTCCACTCGATTTTATTAAAAGTGCTAAAAAACCAATGGCAATGAATTTCTTTGAATTGAAAGAATATATAGAACGACTTAAGAAAGTAGGTGAGAAATTTTCAAAAGAGATGGTAGAACTAAATCTCAAAGTATCATTTCCTTTTTCAAACCTGATTATATTACTTTTTAGCGTTCCATTAGTTTCTACTTCTTCTCGGAGTAAAGGAAGGGGATTGATCTTTGGAATGGGACTTGTAGTTTGTTTCTTATATCTTTCGACCTTGAGAATAAGTCAAAGTTTAGGGCATAATGAAGTTTTATCACCAATGGTCGCTGCATGGCTACCAAACTTAATATTTGCAGCTATTGGTATTTATTTCGTTATCAAGGCTGAAGTATAATGAAAATTCTAATGATCTTGGAAAATAATTTTCCACCTGATGTAAGAGTTGAAAAAGAGATAAAATCTCTTATTACTGCTGGACATGAAATTACATTGGCTTGTTCATCACCAAGATCTGAAAATGGTGTAATGAACTGGCATAATGCTAAGATTATTAAAAAGAAGATGCCGGATTTCATTTACAAATCAAGTGTAATTTGTTTACGCTTTCCATTTTATTTCAATTATTGGAGAAAATTCTTAGAAACTATTCTAAATAAATATGAATTTAATGCAATTCATCTTCATGATCTTCCTCTTGCTAAAGTTGCTAAAGAACTTTCCATAAAACACAATATCCCATTCATACTTGATTTGCATGAGAATAGACCTGAAATAATGAAACTTTATAAACACGTACTAACATTTCCAGGTAAAATATTAATATCACTTAAGCATTGGTTTGAATATCAAAAGAAATTTACAAAATTAGCAGATAAAATAATTCTTATTACAAATGAAGCGAAAATTGATTACATTAGTAAATATGAAGTCGAACCTCATAAAATTATTGTAATTCCAAATTATGTCGATATAAATAATATTAAAACAATTTCTATAAATACTGATATTCAAAATAAATACAATAAAGTTTTCACTATTGTATATTTTGGTGATACCGGTTTGCGAAGAGGAACAGCAACACTTATTGAAGCTGCAAATCAACTGAAGGGTTATTCTGATATACACTTTCTGATAATTGGTAAGAGTAGGGAAGATGAAAGCTTAAGAAAAATGATTGGTAAACTAAATCTTTCAAATATAGAATTATTAGGTTGGATTCCGATAGATAAGGCAGTTTCATATATCAAAGCTTCTAAAATTGGTGTTTGCCCTTTTTTACGTAATAGACATCATGATACAACTTACGCAAATAAAATGTTCCAATACATGGCTTTTGGGAAACCAGTAATCGTAAGTGATTGTACTTCACAAAAAAATCTTATTGAGAAAGAAAAATGCGGATTAGTGTTTGAAGCAGAAAATGCAAAAGATCTAGCAAAAAAAATATTAACAATACATCAGAATTCAAATTATGATGAGTTGTCTGCTAATTCATATAATGCTGTGATCAATAAATACAATTGGAAAAATTCTTCCGAGCAATTAATTACACTTTATAAGGAATTATGATCAAAGATAAATATCACTTAAGGCAAATCGTAATGAATACGTTTACATTACTACTAAAAATTGCTTCACTAATAATACCAAAACAAAAAGGATTAATATTATTAGGGAGTTTTTCAGCTGAAAGATTTGGTGATAATTCTGCTACTCTTTATAAATATATCCTTAAGAATCATCCAGAAATTACTGCAATCTGGATGACAAATAATAATCAGGTTGAAGATGAAATTAATAAGCTAGGTGGTCCAGTTTTTAAACGTCGATCAGTTCATGGAATTTGGCTGTCTTTAAGAGCAGAAGTAGTTATTTCTTCACATGGAATAAAAGATGCAATAATGTTTGAACCATTTCATCATCGTCCTAAATTGGTTTATTTAGGGCATGGAATTCCATTAAAAAAGGGTTGGATTGAAATTAAAAATATTTCAAAAAGATTAAAAAAAGCTTCACTAAAAAAAATCAAATATTCTACTTTCATGATATCTTCTTCAGAATTTTCTGCACAATTGCAAAATAATTTCTTACCAATAGGAAGAAATAAAATAAAAATTACAGGTCTTCCAAGAAATGATATGCTATTTGAGATAGAAAAACATACGATAAAAGAAAATTATAATTTAAACAATTTCAAATTTGTGATCTTGTATACTCCAACTTTTCGAAATTGGGGATTTACCAGATTCTTCCCATTTGAAGATTATGATATGAAGAAATTGAATAAATTTTGTGAGTTAAACAAGGTTTGTTTCATCCTTAGACCTCATCACAGTGATTTGAAAAACATCGATACTAATTTCTGGAAAGAGATTGAAAGGACTTCAAATTTCATATTAATAACACATGAGAGATGTTCAAACGTAAATGAATTATTAGTAGCATCAGATTGCTTGATCACAGATTATTCGTCTATATATTTTGATTATCTTCTGCTAGATCGTTCGCTTATATTTTTACCATATGATTTGAAAAAATATTCAAGTGAACATGGTTTTAATATTGATTATGATATGGTTACACCAGGTTATAAGCCAAAAACGCAGAATGAGCTATTGGAAAATATAGAACAGATTATTTATGGAAAGGATGAATTTATTAGTTTACGAAATGAATTAAAAAATAAGATTCATAAATATCAAGATGCGAATTCATGCTTAAGATTAGTAAAAGAAATTAAAGGTTTGATGTTATGAAAAAATTGAGAATTTCAATCATCGGAAATTCTGTAGCCATTCGTAATCGTCCTCCACAGAAATCCCCTGATAATAAAAACTATGGATTATTACTAGAAGAATTTCTTCAAAACCAGCATCCCGACCAGATTGTTATGGTTAACAATATGGGATTTAGTAGGGCAACAATTATAAATGTTATTCAGAATTATGATGAATATATAGCTTCAATGCCAGATTATTTCATTATCAATATTGGAGTTAGTGATGCTACTACAAGGGAAATACCTTACTGGTTTGCTGAGATTCTAAATAATCCGAAGCAAAGTTGGTACAAACCGCTTTTCTCTGCTTTTCACCATTATTGCATCAAACCGCACAGGAGTTGTTTTGTAAAATTACGCGGTAAGCAAAGTTGGATTACAAAGAAAAGATTTAGAAAATATTACAAGGAGTTAATTCTCTTATTGCAAAAGGAAACTAATGCTAGAATAATAGTTATCCCAATAAATTTAGCAAATGATCGTATAGAAAGGATTGTGCCAGGTAGTAAGGAAAACTATAATCAGTATAATAGGATAATAAAATCAATTGCGAATGAATCTGATTGCATATATTTGAAACTTGATGAACTAAATTCTAAAGAACATTATCCAGATGGAATTCACTATTCATTAGAAGGGAATAAACTAGTTGCAAAAAAATTGTTTGATTTATTAGAAAGGGATTATAATTATGCTGAATAAACTTAAAAATACAGCAAAACATACTTTTATTTACAGTATTGGAAACCTATCAACTAAGATTATTGGATTGTTGTTATTACCTCTTTACACAGCAAAATTAACCCTCCTAGATTACGGTAGATTCACAATTTTAGAAACAACTTCAATGTTCCTGACAATGGTATTGGGATTACGCATTGTTTCATCCATGATGAGGTGGAGTGCAGAAACAGAAGATAAAATAGAACAAGGCAAAATTCTCTTTAATACATATATTGTCCTGATCTTTACAGCAATAATAATAAATATTGTTTTTTCACCTTTAAAGGATTGGTTATCTCAAGTATTTTTTTCAAGTATGGAATTCTCACATTTCTTTACCGTAATATTTGCCATTATTGGTTTTGAGATGATCAACCAAGTACCAATGAATCTATTTCGTTTTAGAGAAAAATCGGTTATATATTCCGTTATTTTTGCTGCTAAATTATCTGTAGTTCTTATATTAAATATTTATTTTTTAGTTTATGCCGAAACAGGTGTGATCGGGATATTTTACAGCCAGTTAATAGCCAGCATATTGCAGATGCTTTGTACACTTCCTATATTATTAAAGAATTTCAATTATAAATTTGATCTTATTCTGATAAAAGAGATGCTTGGTTACAGCATTCCCCTAATCTTCAGTGCAATTTCTGTCCAATTACTGGCGATTGGAGATCGCTATATTATAAAATACTTATTGGATTACTCTCAGGTGGGGATTTACTCCTTAGGATATAAAATATCAGGTGTACTTAATGTATTTGTTATTCAAGCATTTGCACTTGGATTCTTACCAATAGCATATAAGATGCAAAACTCACCTGATGCAGCAGTATTCTTTAAAAAGATATTCAAATATTTCTCTATGATCTTAGTTTTTGGAGCTTTAGCATTATCATTATTTTCACGTGAGATCCTGCTTATTTTTGCTCGTAAACCGGAATTCTATATTGCCTATAAAATTGTTCCTCTAATTACACTGGCTTTTATCTTTAAGGGTATTCAGTATATGTTTTTACTTGGTTTCCATTACGTTAAAAAAACTAAGTATATTGCATACATTGTTACTTTTGCATTATTTGTGAATATTGGCTTAAATTTTGTGCTGATTCCAAGACTCGGTATATGGGGAGCGGCATTAACAACTGTAATTTCCTCCTTGTTGATCTCAGTTATTTCCTATTATGTTTCACAAAAATTTTATCCTGTTAAATATGAAATTGGTAAAATGAGCCTTGTCCTTTTTGTTGGTATTGGATTATTCTTAATATCTGGATTATTTTTTGATATTAATATATATATTGGGATTGGGATTAAATTATTACTATGTATAGCATTTCCGATATTATTATACGTATTTAAATTCTATGAAAAGACCGAATTGGATAAAATGAAAAAAGTACTGTATAAATTTAGAAAATAAACAAAACTTCAAACCTTACAAAAAGGAGTAAAAATTTATTTTAATAATAACATCTTCTTCGTATAAGTTTTGTTTCCAGATATAAGTTTGTACAAATATATTCCTGAAGAAACAGACTTTCCTGAACTGTCTAATCCATTCCAAGTAACTGAATATTGATCATTTGAAACTGAATATTGTTTTATTAATTGTCCTTTTAAATTATAAATAGAAAGATCTGCATTTTCAGTGCTGTTAGTGTTTAAATTGAAAGAAATTGTTGTAGAAGGATTAAAAGGATTTGGATAATTGGACAACGAAGTGATAGATAGTACTGGATTTTCATTCTCGATATAATTGCCCGTCAATTCAATATCTTCATCATCACGAGGTTCAAGTTTAAATGCACCGAAAGTATAATCAACAATTCCAGTTAGGTTATAAATAAATTCTCCCAGTTCAGGTTGATAAGTGTAATCTCCAAGTCCACCGATCATACACGTACCGGATATATCTTCGACTTCCCAGTTTCCATTTCCAAGGTTATCATTAGAAATAGTTACATCCTGGAGTCTGGCTAGAACACTTTCATAATCTTCGGTTGTAGATAATTCAGCAGCACTTAGAACAACAGATTCAGGAACTTCCAATGTTCCTAAGATCGTTATGTTAATTATATCTGTGATCTCTGTTTTATCATTGTACTCCAGAACAGATCCAGAAATTGTGATCTCATCACCAACTTCAACTTCCTGATTTGGATAAATAGCAATACCATTCCAGGCGCCGGGTCCATCCTGAATAAAGAAATAGTTTTCAAATTTTGCTGTTACAATACCGGAAGTCTCAACCAGTTCTCCTTCATGTGGAGAAGGACCAGTCAATGAATACTGAATATCATATATTGTGTAAGGAGTAACCGGAATTGGCTCAATAATGGAGAAGGCAGCATTACTATCATCCCATGGATCTCCATCTTCAGTGTCTGATATAATAATTGCATACCAATCATTGATAAATTGATCAACTGGAATGTTCCATTCCCAACTACCGTCATCTTCGGTAGAAGCAACCAGCACTTCTCTATCACGATAAACTGATTCAAGTTCGATCTTTATGTTTCCTGTAAAATTTATAGATATCCAGGTGATTGGATGTGTAGAGCCCTGTTCCCATTGTTCTCCGCCATTTGGGCTGGCTACAATTAATGTTGGTTCTGGAGTTCCCCCAATAGTCTGACCGTTATTCAAAGCTCCTGGAGTTTCGGATGCAGGATCCTGCCAAGTGAAATCACTATAAACAGCTCCTGTTCCTAATAGTTGTAGTGATTCTCCAACTTGAGTACCACCATCTTCGATAACACAAATATCAGTTGATGTTACACCAACTGCCGGACCTTCCCCTGCTTCAAAAGTACCCTCATAACTAAGGAACTGTCCTGGAATAAGCGTACCTTGGTAGTCAATAGCAATACCATCTGGAGCTCCATTTTGAATGCCATTTGCTGGATATTCATAATAATAAAGTGTATAGTTTTCACTTGTAATTCCGGTAGTAAACATGTCTAAGGTTTTCACATCGTAAGTAGTGCAATAGCTCCCATTATAGAGAGTAATAGTAAAATCACTTAGAGTATAACTTCCGGTATTTTCTAACACTATCTCAACAAATTCACCTTCATCAGTACTTGCATTATCATAATGTAATTCATTAAGCCAAATATTTTGAGCAGAGAGAAGTGTTCCCATAAAAAATATAACAATAAATAATTTTCTCATTAATTTCTCCTTAATTTACTACCATTCTTTAATTTCTATTTGAGAGAAAATTGGTTCCATTTTATCAGTTGCTCTTTTCTGATAGCTTTTTGCTGCTTCTTGGAATTTATACCAATTGGTTTTTTTATAATTTTCCTTAAATGAAAGCTTGTCTTTAACAGAGTCTAATTTAACATTTTTATCATCTAAGAAATTTACTTCTTCTGTAACAGAGTCACTTAACCAGCTATATTGATCGTATTCTGCTTTGGTACCATGTTCTGAAATCAGCTTCTGATATTTCTTTATCCTGTCTTGCATTTGTTTTTTATAAGCTGGAATTTGTCGTTCATCAATTTTATCGTGTAATATTTCTGAAATATTCGCTTTAACTTCTGTCCAGTTTGTCGGACTAGCCGTAAACATCAAGAAATTCTTATAAAGTTTATTTGCAGCTAATAAGATACGTTCAGTATTATCAATTGTGGCATTTTCTTCGATAAGTCTCGGATCATGCCAAACAAGATTGGGAATATCAGGTTTAAAGCCGGCATCAGCATGACCAATAGTTGGAGTAAGAGTTTCCCAGACTCCTTTCATGGCATTCATTTCATCAAGATTACCAATAAAATTTTGGTGAGATATAGTATCTGCTAACATATGAGATGCAATTCCAAGTGAGTAGAGATTCTCGCTTTTTGTGGCATCATAAAATATTTCTTGAGCATGTGTACTGGAAGAGGTTGTATTCAGTAGATGCATTTTTCCATCTTTTCTTCTAGTTTTAGGGCTTGTTGGATTTCCTGGCATGTAATGGAACAATAAATGAATTCTCATCAGTTGTTTTCGGGGACGAGTTATATTTTTGGTTTGTGTTATGTAATTTTCGTAAATAGACTTATCCGGTAAGTGTATTTTATATTGAATTGAATTATCGTCTATATACTGTGATGAGTAAGCAATAACTTCAGCTTCATCACTGTCGAAACCTGCTTCTAAGGCAAGGTACTTTGTTAAGTAATAATGAAATTCAATATTCATATCTCCTCTCCGTTAATGTATAATAATAATTATTTGGAAAAATAATTATCCATAAATTTAGGTTTATTTAATAAAGTTATGGTGTCAACTAATTAATATTTTTTACTTTATAATACACTCATGGGTTAGCTGAATATACTAGAAAAATTGTGATATAATAAAACCATAAAATTACTGAAAAAATGGATTGATTACAAGATAATTGCTTAAAAAACAGCTTCATCCATTTTTTTTTCTCTGGATGAAGCTGTTAGATCACTTTTTAAATTATTTATCTTCTTGAAGAAGTTCAGGATAAAGTGGAAATTTAGAACAGAAGTTGCGAACTTCTTTTTTTATTTCTACTAATTTCTCTTCATCGTCATGATGAGAGAAAACTTGAGAAATGAATTCTGCGATCTGTACCATTTCTTTTTCCTTCATACCCCTAGTTGTAACAGCAGGGGTACCAAGGCGAATACCAGAAGCTACAAATGGTGGTCTGGTATCGAAAGGAATAGTGTTTTTATTTGCTGTAATTCCAGCTTTATCAAGTGCTCCTTCCATTTTCTTGCCACTCGGATTGCCGCTGTCTTTAGTACCGAGGTCAATTAACATAAGATGTGTATCTGTTCCACCGGAAACTAAACGAAGTCCTTTATTTTCTAAAGCTTTTGCTAAAGCAGTAGCATTTTTTATAACTTGATCCTGGTAAATTTTGAAATCATCCTGAAGTGCTTCCTGGAATGCAGCAGCTTTAGCGGCTATAATATGTTCAAGAGGACCTCCCTGAATTCCCGGGAAGACTTGTCTATCAACTTCCTTCGCATATTCTTCTTTACATAGGATCATTCCACCCCGTGGACCGCGTAAAGTTTTATGAGTTGTAGTTGTTACGATATCTGCAAATGGAACAGGATTTTGATGGTTCCCAGTAGCTACAAGGCCAGCTATATGTGCCATATCGACAAATAATTTTGCACCTACTTCATCAGCTATATCACGGAATTTTTTAAAATCTATTTTTCTAGGATAAGCACTGGCGCCAGCAAGGATCATTTTTGGTTTATGCTCAATTGCAAGTTTTCTAATTTCATTATAATCAAATTGTTCTGTTTCAGGATTAACACCATAAGGGATAATATTATAAAGAGCTCCTGAGAAACTAAGAGGATGACCATGAGTGAGATGACCACCGTGAGAAAGTTCTAAGCTGAGTACTGTATCACCTGGCTTTACCAGAGAAAAATAAGCAGCCATATTTGCTTGAGAACCTGAATGTGGTTGGACATTCACATGATCAGCACCGTAGATTTCTTTGGCTCTTTCAATTGCTAGTTTTTCAACTTCATCAACCCATTCGCAGCCACCATAATATCTTCCGTAAAGATCATACTTTAATTTTCCTGTTTTTTTGCTAAAACGATATGGATAACCTTCTGCATATTTATTTGTGAGTACAGAACCAGCAGCTTCCAAAACGGTTCTTGATACAAAATTTTCTGAGGCAATTAATTCAAGATTTTCTGTTTGACGCTTCAACTCATTATGCATTGCCTGAAAAAGTTCAGGATCATTTTTTTTTAATATTTTCATCTATTTTTTCTCCTTTTCATAATTTGAAATTTTAGCTAATCTTCTTTGATGTCTATCTCCTTCAAATTCTGTATTGAACCAGACATTAATGATATCATCTGCCAGATATTCCGAGATGAATCTTCCTGATAAAACCAAAATATTAGAATTGTTGTGTTGCCTTGAAAGTTGTGCAAATTGTTTTGTCTGGCACAATGCAGCTCTAATACCAGGAACTTTATTTGCTACTATGCTCATACCTATGCCACTACCACAGATCAATATACCCCTTTCACATTCTCCATTTGATACTGCTTTGGCAGCATTAAATCCTGTGTCCGGGTAATCCATTGAGTTTGAATTACTTGGTCCGAAATCTATAATTTCATGATCAGTTAAAACTTTTTTAATCTTTTCTTTAAGATCAAAACCGGCATGATCTGAAGCAAGTGCAATTTTCATATTATTCTTCTTCCTCTAAATTATCTTTATTAGCCATTAAACAAGAAAATGCTAATGAATATAATTTATTTGTTAAGGTATCGGTTCTTGAAGTAATAGCAACTGGTAATTTAGTCCCTACAATATATGTAACCATTTTAGCTTTAGCAAAGTATGTAAGTGTTTTATAGAAGACATTTGCAACTTCTAGAAACGGGAATACCAGGCAATCGGCATTTCCTTCAACACAACTTTTTACACCTTTGTACTTAAGACTTTCAGGATCGATAGAAAGATCTAGAGATAGTGGTCCATCAATATCGGCGTTTTTAATTTGATTACGATCTGCCATTTTGGAAATAAAAGCTCCATCAACTGCTGAAGGAATTTTAGGATTTGTTTTTTCAGAAAATGAAATAATTGATACTTTTGGTCTTTTAACTCCAATTCTTCTTGCAGCTTTGATAACATAATTTGTCATTGCAATTTTCTGTTCAATATTTGGTCTTGGGATAAAGGCAGCATCAGTAAAAATAAGAAGTTTGTGATAATTTGGAATTTCTGCTATAGAGATATGTGATAATGTTGCTTTTGGTATCATAAGACCATTTTCTTTGTCAATAATGCATTTCAATAACTTGTCTGTTGATATTAATCCTTTCATTAGAACATCACCGTTACCATGATTAAGTAAGGTCATAGCCTTTTTACCTGATTTCATTTCATCTGGTTCATTGATAATTGTAAATAATTTATGGTCAATATCATGATCTTTACAGATTTTTTTAATAATGCTTTCATCTCCAATTATTGTAAAATCAGCAAAATTGAGATCAATAGCCTTTTTGGCGGAAAGTATTGAGAGCTCATCTTGCCCATAAGCGATTACAACTCTTTTTTTAGGGTTTTTTTGTACAAGTTCTATCAGCTGTTCTAATTTCTTAATTGCCATTTCTCCTCCGAGATTATTTTTTACTGAAAATAGAACTCAGGCTTAAGTGTCAAGAAATTACAGAAATTGTGAAATTAACTTAAAAGTTTTATTAATCAAAAATATATTGTAAAAAAAATAGAGGTTGCAACCGCAACCTCTATAATGATATAACTAATGATTATGCTATTTTATGTTTGGGAGGTTTTACGAAAATAGCAAGTGCTGCTGAAATCAGACAAGCAACACCAGCAATTATAAAAGGTGTTGACCAAGTATCAACTCCTCCACCAGACTTAATTGCAATATCTTTAAAATATCCAGCTACTTGTGGTCCTGCAATTCCTGCAACTCCATATGCCAGAAATACCCATCCATAATTTGGTCCTAAATTTTTTAGACCAAAGAAATCAGATGTAATTGCTGGGAAAAGCGCGAAATTTCCACCGAAATTAAATCCAATTAAGCTAGCACCAATTATTAATCCAGTTTTTGATCCTCCGACTTTAATAAATAAAAGCATCATGATTCCTTGAATAAGGAACATCAGGAAAAGAGCCATTTTTCTACCGATTTTATCAGAAACAATTCCCCAAATAATTCGTCCTAACCCATTGAAAATTGCATAAAAAGCCATTGCTGTTCCAGCAATTATACCAGCTAATTCCGCATTCTTTGCAAAACCACTTGCTTGCAGAGCATCAACTCCAAAAAGACGAATACAATAAATAACCATTAATCCTGCTAAAGCTGATCCAATAAACATAAATAATAGCATAAAATATTGAGGTGTCTTCAACATTTCTTTGCTATTAAATTCTAATGATTTTGTTGTAGGATCTTTAGCTGTTGATTCCTTCTGTTCCCATCCTTTAGGCTTATACCCAACAGGTGGGTCAACCATAACTATACTCCCAAGAAGAACAACTAGGAAGAAAATAATTCCATAAATAATGAATACACTTTGAACACCAGGAAGCCCAAATAGACTTGTTGTATTTAAAAGACCACCAAACCAACTTCCTGCAAGTTTGACCCATAACGTTGCTCCGAATCCAAAACCTGCAACACCAAGTCCGGCAATCATACCCTTTTTATCAGGAAACCATTTAAGTCCAACGGCAATAGGAACTACATAAGCAATCCCAATTCCAGCCCCACCTATAAGTCCAATGCAAATAAACTGTGCAATAAAAGAATTTCCTAAGAAACCACCTAGAACATATCCCAAACCAAGAATTGCTCCACCTAGCATTGTTGCCTTTCTAGGTTCTTTTTTAGCCCATGGACCAACTAAAACCATAACAACTGCAAAAGCAGCAAGACCAGCTGAGAATACCCAAGCAGCTTGAGTTGCAGTAAATCCATATTCACCACCATCTGCAAGAGCTAAGGTTACTTTTTTTGTAAATACTGACCAGGCATAGATAGCACCTAGACAAAGTTGAATGAGTATTGCGCCAAATACTACAAAATTTCTATTCATAACTTTTTTTTCAGGCATTGTGTCTCCTTTAAATAAAAACCGGAACTGTTTTACAAGTTCCGGTTATGTTTAATAAATTTCTACTTAATTAATTTTCTTTCTTCGATCAGGTGTTCAACAACGCTTGGGTCTGCCAGAGTTGTGATATCACCAAGATTTCCTGTATCTTTCTCAGCAATTTTTCTCAAGATCCTACGCATGATCTTTCCAGAACGTGTTTTTGGAAGTGAAGGAGCCCATTGGATTGCTTCAGGTGTTGCAATCGGTCCAATCTCAGAACGAACATGCTTGATCAGTTCTTTCTTGAGTTCATCAGTTTCTTCGATGCCACCAACCAGTGTTACATAAGCATAAAGTCCTTGACCCTTGATTTCATGCGGAACTGGAGTTACTGCAGCTTCAGCAACTGAGGGATGACTAACAAGAGCACTTTCCACTTCTGCAGTACCAATTCTGTGACCAGATACGTTTACAACATCATCAATTCTACCAAGTAACCAGTGATCGCCATCATCATCTACACGGCAGCCGTCACCTGCAAAATAAATGTCATTGTACATGGTGAAATATGTGTCGATGAATCTGTCGTGGTCGCCCCACATTGTTCTCATCATTCCTGGCCATGGCTTGCGAATGCAAAGTTTTCCACCCTCGTTTACGTCACAATCAGATCCATCATCTCTTAATACAGCAGTTTCTACGCCGAAGAAAGGTCTTCCAGCAGAACCCGGTTTAAGAGTGTGAGCACCAGGAAAGTGAGATAGCATAAATCCACCTGTTTCAGTTTGCCACCAGGTATCCACGATCGGACAATTTTCATGACCAACTTTTATATGATACCACATCCAGGCTTCAGGATTAATAGGCTCACCAACTGTCCCAAGAATTCTTAATGAACTCAGATCATATTTTTCTACCCATTCATCCCCTAATCTCATCAAAGCTCTGATCGCGGTAGGTGCTGTGTAGAAAACAGTTATCTTAAATTTATCTACAATGTGCCAGAAACGTCCAGCATCCGGATAAGTAGGAACACCTTCGAACATAACAGAAGTTGCGCCGTTGGCAAGAGGACCGTAAACAATATAACTATGTCCTGTAACCCAGCCGATATCAGCTGTACACCAGTAAACATCATCGTCGTGAATATTAAAAACTAATTTATGAGTAAGTGTTGTATGCAGTAAATATCCTGCTGTTGTGTGAACAACACCTTTTGGTTTTCCTGTTGAACCGGAGGTATAAAGAATAAATAAAGGATCTTCTGCTTTCATATGAACAGCTTCACATACTTCACCAGCTTTTGCCATTACATCATGATACCAGAAATCTCTTCCAGCTTCCATATGACAAGGCTCTTCATTTACTTTCACTACGACAACACTTTCAATAGAAGGAGTGTCTTTAAGAGCTTCGTCAGCAATATTTTTAAGATGAATATGCTTTCCGGCACGAAGAGAAACATTTGAAGTGATCAACATTTTACAATCAGAGTCATTTACACGGCCTTTGATAGCATCAGAACTGAACCCACCAAAAATAATAGAATGAATTGCTCCAATTCTTGTGCAAGCAAGCATTGCAATTGCGAGTTCAGGAACCATTGGCATATAGATAGCTACTCTGTCACCTTTTTGAATTCCTTTTGTTTTGAGGACATTTGCAAATTTGCATACTTCGGTGTGAAGTTGTTTATAAGTAAATTTCTTTACATTATCTTCGCCTTCACCTTGAAAAAGGATCGCAGTTTTGTTTTCAATGGGTGTTCCGAGATGCCGGTCTAAACAGTTATAACTTACATTCATCTCACCGTCTTCAAACCACGAGTGTTCAATAATACGGTTTCTTGTATCCCAGTTGTACTTGAGACCTTTTGTTGGTTCCTTGAACCAATGTAAAGTTTTCGCTTGTTCTAACCAGAATCCATCCGGATCCTTGATTGATCTTTCCCACATTTCCTTGTATTGTTTATCTGATGAAATGTGTGCATTTTTTTGAAGTTCTGCTGATGGTGGAAATGTTTTTCCTTCGTGAGCAAACGAAGTAATTGTCTTTTTTTCTGACATTTTTTATATCCTCCTTTTTTTATAAAAAAAGCTTACTCGAAATCTTAATCTGAGATTGAGAAGTCAAGTATTTTTTTTTCACATTTTTATTAATTTTCATCAAACACTAATCTACACGCATAATTAGAGTTAGATAATATTTATCATAAAATGATTCCCATTCATAACCTGTCAGAACATATATGCTTAATTAACACTGTGAAAGAAAAAATTAAACAAATATTATCAAATGTTTTTTTATTTAATTAAAAAATTAAGTCAATAAAATAAAATAATTAGTGATTTTAGTATTGTGGATTTATATAAAATATTTTTCTTGCAAAAAGAAAGTTCAATTAAATTTTTGTTTCAATTAAATAAATAAAAAAGAGAAAAATGGAGAAAAGATGAAACAAAAAACTTTATTATTGATTAAACCGAACTCAACTAATCTAAATAAGATTGGTGCGATTCTGCAAATAGTTGAGAAAAATGGATTTGTTATTGAAGATTTAAAGATGTTCAGGATGAACTGTGATCTTGCTGATGCATTTTATGTAGAGCATCTTGGCAAAGGTTTTTATAATGAGCTTAGTGAATTTATGAGATCAGGGAAGATCGTAGGTGCTGTGCTTAGTAGAGAAGATGCCGTGTTGAAACTTCGTGAACTTGTTGGTAATACTGATAGTACTATAGCAGCTTTGGGTACGATTCGTTCAATGTATGGAATATCTAAAGGTGAAAATGCAGTTCATGCATCTGATAGTATTGAAAGTGCAGAAAGAGAGATAGCCCTGATATTCAAGTAAATAATAATTATAAAATGCGGAGATAGAATTATTTTATCTCCGCATTTTATTATTTAAAATATCTTCTTATCTCTTCATATATTCAGCAAGACCTAACTGGAAGATCTTCATAGCTTTAGTTAATGCTTCCTCATTTAGAATGTAGGCTAAACGAATTTCATTTTTACCTAATCCTGGAGTTGCATAGAAACCTTCGGCAGGAGCAAACATCACAGTTTCACCATCTAAATTAAATTCCGTCAGCATCCATTTGGCAAAATGCTCACCATCTTCTATCGGGAGCTTAGCAATAATATAAAAAGCACCTTTGGGTTTTATGCACACAATATTTTCTATTTTCTGAAGTTCATTAAAAACAATATTTCGACGCTTATCATATTCAGTGAGAATATTAGTAAAATACTCTTTTCCAATATCAATACAGGCATTAGCTGCCAGCTGATCTATTGTCGGGGGACAGAGACGAGCCTGTGCGAATTTCAAAGTAGCTTTCATCAACTCTTTATTACGGGAAACCATGCAACCTATGCGCGCACCACAAGCACTGTAACGTTTTGATATACTATCAACCATGATGGCTAAATTATCCAAACCTTCCAGATCAAGAATACTTATGTGTTTATCTCCATCATAAATGAATTCACGATAAACCTCATCGGAAATTACAAATAGATTATGTTTAATGACAATATCAGCTATTCGCTGCATATCCTTTTGTGAATACACCGAACCAGTAGGATTCCCGGGATTGCATAGCATTATCGCTTTTGTTCTACTATTTATTAATGATTCTATCTTTTCATTATCAGGAAGAGCAAAGCCATCTTCTGCAACTGTTGTAAGTGGTACTATCTTTACTCCAGCCATGGTAGCAAAACCGTTATAATTAGTGTAAAATGGTTCTGGGATAATGATCTCATCACCCGGATTACAGGTTACCAGCATAGCAAAGATGATCGCTTCTGATCCGGCTGTAGTAACAATAATATCTTCTTTTTGAATAGAAATGTCATGTCTTTTATAATAGCGAACAAGATTTGTTCGGTAAAGGTCAAGTCCTTGTGATGGTCCATAAGCAAGCACTTTGTCATGAAAATTAGCATACACTTTTAACATCTCTTTAGGGGTCTCAATATCTGGTTGTCCAATATTTAAATGATAGATTTTAATACCTTTCTTTTTAGCTTCATCCGCAAAGGGCATCAACTTACGAATCGGAGAAGCCTGCACGTTTAATGCACGATTTGATAATTTCATAATTACCTCACTATATTTTTTATTGTTAATTCTTCTAAATTATTTTGTAATAATAATTTCTTATTTTCCATCTCAATTTTATTCTCAACACATACCGGTGTACCATAGGTAACATTGATTTTACTAAAAAAATGGGGAATTCGAAATTTATCCCAGGATTTTAAAACAGTTTCACTCTTAATATCAACTGCTATGGGAACAATTGGAAGTTTAGTAAAATATGATAAGAATGTTACGCCATCCTTTATCTTCTCTGGAGGACCTTTCGGCCCATCTGGTGTTATACCAATACTGTTTTCAGTTGCATATCTAATAAGTTCTCTAGTACCAGAACTTCCTTTTCTTCCAGAAGAACCTCGTGCAATTTTATAACCAAATAGTTTTGCAGGTCCAGCTATTAGCTCACCATCTTTTGAAGAAGATGCAAGAATTACAATATTTTCACCACGATGAAGATACATTAACGGAATCATATTTCTATGCCAGAAAGTGTAAATAACTTTCTCTTTTGGTTGTGGAGTTTGCAAATTATACTTCCATGTTATTCCAACAAGACTTACAAATGCAGCTGCTAAATATTTTTCTAAAAACAATAAAACCTTATTCATTTATCATCCTTCCAATAATTGCAGTAACTTCAGTAGAAGGAGTCTTACTTCCAAGGATATCATGTAAAGCTTTCAGATCAGTTGATATCTGATTATATTTTTCCTTATCTGAAAGGATATCTAGAATTATGTTATGTAAATTTTTTCCATTAACATCATTCTGAATTAATTCTGGTACAATGTCTTTTTCGATAACAATATTAGGTAATCCGATCTGATCAATTTTAATAAATTGTTTGCCAATTTGATATGAAATTTGGCTGGTTTTATATACGATTATAAAAGGTGTTCCCAGATAAGCTGTTTCTATTGTTGCTGTACCGGAAGTTACTGTAAGAAAATCACAATGTTTCATCATTTCATAATTATTTTCTTTTACAATTTTGATGTAACTATCTTTTTCATTAAATATTTTTTTTAACTGACTTGTTGAGATGGATGATGCTTGTGAAACAAGAAATTCATACTTATCGGGATCGAATCTTGAGATTGCATCTATGAATTGAGGCAGCATTTTTTTAATTTCTGCATAACGGCTGCCCGGCATAAACCCCAGCCATTTCTTTTTTGGATCCAGATCAAATTCACCTGCAAATTTTTCTCTAGTCAGATTAATATTAATCTCTTCCGAGATCGGATGTCCTACAAAACTGGCAGCAATATTATGCTTGTTAAAATGTTTTCCTTCAAACGGCAGAATATAAGCAATATGGTCAGTATATTTTTGTAATTTGAAAATTCTTTTATATTTCCAAGCCCAAAATTGAGGAACAATAAAATATAATGTCGGTATATTAAAGCGTTTTGCCAGTTTTGCAATACGCATATTGAGACCTGGATAGTCCACCAGAATTACCAGATCAGGTGGATCATTCTTAAAAATTTCTTTAATATGCTTTTCTACACCAACAAAAAAACTTAGATGTTTAACAACTTCAATAAAACCCATTACCGAGAAACGTTCAAAAGGGAAGATGGATTTAAATCCATTCTGGACCATCTTTTCTCCACCAATCCCAAAATTTTCAATATTTTTATATTGCTTTTTGAGTGCTTTTAAAACTATTGAAGCATGAAGATCACCTGAATTCTCACCGGCAAGCCAAAATATCCTTTTATTTTTCATCTATTCTCAACTTCCAATTCATATAGCTAATTCACAAAAATCAAAGATAAAATATAAAGCAATACAAACCCAATTATAGTAGGTAAAAAAGCTTTCTTTGCAAACTTCCAATAACTTGTCTTAAAGTATTCCACTGAAATAACAACACAAGGATGAACAGGTGAAACCATGTATCCTAAATATACAGAAATATACATAATCACAAAAGCAAGAATGGTGAAATGATCAACACCGAATTTAGTGAGAAAAATTGGAATTAAAATAGACATTGCCAATTGTACTCGCCCGGTAAGAAAACTAAGAATACCTGCAATTACAATTATGAGGAAATTCTGAGAGAAGGTAAGTTGTGAAATTTTGTCTGCTACTGTCGTAGCTTGAAATATCCTTAGGAATAAAAATATTCCGAGAATAATTAAAAAATATCTCCAAGGTTTCATTTTCTTTATCAAGGGTAATAATTCACCAATTTTTAAATTTCCAAACAAGAATGTGAATGCTAATGATAGAGATACTGCCAGCACTAAAGCTGCTTCGTCAATCAGCGGGGTGAGAGTAAGTAAAGTATGGATCACTGGAGCGCTAAGTATAATTAAGATGGGAATAAGAAGTTTCTTGATATTGAGTTTATAAGGTTTAGGCATATCGCCTTTTATCGGGCGTAGAAAGAAATAATAACCAATAAAAAATAGAATGATAAAAATGGGGAATATATACAGCATAGCTTGGTATACGTTGAAATTACCCATTTTACTACAGGGTAGAAGTGCTCCCAGAGGGTAGATGAGTATTAGAATATGACGAAACCAAATATTGATGACTGTATATGATTCCGGTTTTATGTCATCCCCAGACTTATGCAGCATCGGTGCTGAAAGTAATGCACCGCCTGGAATTGGTAAAAGACCCATAATGGCTGGAGATAATCCAAGATAAACTCGTCTTTTTACCTGTAGATTATTTATCATATCATCCATAAGTCCTGATATTTTAAGTCCACCACCAATAAGTGGAATGATCCCTACGGCAGAAGCAAGTAAAATGATATTCTGATCTGTTATTGTGTAGTGGGTTATAGAATATAGGTCTCGATAAGGAAGATTAACAGCTCCTAAAAATAGAGCACCTGTAAAGAATGCCAGCCATAGACATTTTTTTGAGATCATCATGATCAATATTATTGACACAATAAAGCTTAACCAGATCTGCATTAATCCAACCTTAAAATGGCAGTTCTTGTGCGAGGTCCATCGAATTCGCAGAAATAAACTCCCTGCCAGGTTCCCAAAAGTAGTTCTCCATCTTGGATTATAACATCCTGTGAACAGCCGACTATTGAACTTTTTGTATGTGCATCGGAATTTCCTTCCATATGCCTGAATTCCTTGAGGTCAGGAGATATCCTGTTAAGAGCAATAATAATGTCGTGCTGTACGTCCGGGTCTGCATTTTCATTGATAGTAACAGCAGCAGTTGTGTGTGGGATGAAGATCGTGATCTTTCCTTCAGAAATATTTAAATCTTTAACAAAATTTCTTATCTCAGAAGTTATATTTATAAGCTGTTCATGCTTACTTGTTTTAACGGAAATTCTTTTTATCATACATATCCTTAATTATATTATTCAATTTTCTAAATTCCTAAAAAGTGGTTTTATGTCAATTCATATCATTTCACTTGACGAATAATATTTAAAATCAGTAAATTAAATTGAAAATGCAATTTAACTGGAGGGAACATGAAAAATCTGCATATATCAGATAAAGAAAAAATTATCACAGGAGTTTGTGCCGGTATTGGAGAATCATTTGGAATTAATCCCAACTTTGTAAGAGGAGTTTTTTTACTTTCGTTATTTTTTGGTTTCTCAGGATTTTTCGTTTATTTTATTCTGGCTGTAATACTACCTAAAGGGGAGAAGAAATCTGAAGCGGAATATATAGAGGAAAATGAGGAAGAAAAGACCAAAATTAAAAGAAGTTGGAATAGAAGAATGATAGCTGGTGTTTGTAGTGGATTTTCCAAATACTTTGGCTGGGATGTCAGTTTGATCCGCATTGGTTTTGTCGTCATGAGTTTTGCCGGTGGGATCGGTATATTTCTCTATCTCTTCTTCTGGTTTATTTTTCCTAATGAGGACTAAAATTTTTACTCTAATTGGGAGAATATTTTTCAAGTTCAATCTTGTAGATTGAACTAAATAATTTTGGACGCATCAGAATGATACGTCCTGAAGAAGCATATGACCTGCAGAGGTTAATAGTGTTTCAGAAACAATTTTCGTAATGAAGTAAAAAAAATATTTATTCCCCAAAATAGTAACATTCACTTGACTTTCAAAGTAACATATTTGTTTTCATAAATAAAAAATGGATAGATAGAAAGAATGAAAATAAAGTTGATTATTGGATTGATTTTCCTGCAGGTAACCCTATCTGCTTATAATTTTTTCTCTCCAATGATCAAGTATGAAAGATTGAATGTATCTGAGGCTGGAACTTCAATTGAATTATCTAATACAAATATTATTATCAACTCTGAGAAAGTTTACAATGATTCAATTATATTTGGAAATGATGATTATAAAATTAATTATCAGAAAGGATTAATCACTTTTAAAAACGTGTCGGGAAATTGCATAATTGAATATTATATTTATCCTCAACATCTTACGAAGAGGTTTTACCTTTTTAAATTGCAGGAATATTCAGATACTACAAACGTGAAGATAATAAGAGATAGATCACAGCAGTTTTATGCAAATTCCGATCTTGATATTACAGGAAGTAAGACCATTTCAATATCAGTTTCCAATAACGAGGATTTTGATCTTGATCAGTCATTATTCTTGAAGATCAACGGAAAGTTAAGTGATGAGATGAGTATTGAAGCTCAACTTTCTGACAGCCAAACACCCATAACTCCGGAAGGAGATTCACGTGAACTGAGCAGCTTGGATAAAATATTTATTCGGTTATATGGAGAAAAATACGAGCTTGCATTTGGTGATCTTGAAATGAATTTTAATACCTCTTCTCTTATGAACTATTCAACCCAATTTGAAGGTTTAAAAGCGAGTTGGAACGGGAAAAATAATTTCATTGGTGCGCTGGCAGTTTCCAAGGGCAAGAAGATAACTAATTCATTTGATGGAACGGAAGCAAAACAGGGGCCATATTATTTATCTATTGAAGGAACATCAGGAGTACAGGTAGTTCCTGGCTCGGAAGAAGTCTTTTTAAATGGGCGTCAGATGCAGCGTGGAGCGGATTATTTAATTGATTATTCAGAAGGTGGCATTACATTTTCCAATCAGCATTTTATATCTTCAACAAGTCATATTCGGGTTACATTCCAATATTCTGATGAACATTATACTCAGAATATGTACCTTGTCTCTTCTAAGATTAAGATGACTGAAAATGTTATGATAAACAGCAGTTTGATAATGCAGAATGATGATAAAAAGAATCCATTGCAGGATATATATAGCGATATTGAGATCGATGCTATAAAAACAGCAGGTGATGACACAGCCTGGGTAACCGGCATAACTGAGGCAGAAAATGGTGAATATGAACTATCAGAAGATGAATTGTATTACTATTATGTGGGTAATGACAGTACAACGGTAGGACATTATAATATTCATTTTGAATACATGGGAATTGAAAATGGAGATTACAATTACAATTCCGAAGGTAGTTATTATGAGTATGCCGGTGTGGGAAATGGCAGTTATCTACCATTAAAGAAGCTCCCGCTTCCGCAAAGTAAACTTAATTCTGATCTAAGTATTAAATATACAGGAGAAACATTTAGTTTGTCAGCAGAAGGAATTTTTACGTCAAATGATAAAAACACATTTTCTGATCTTGCTGACAAGGATAATAATGATTTTGCTTCCAGGCTAAGTACCCGGATCTATCCTGATTATGATAAGATCGATCCTGATTTAAAATTGATGTATGAAAGACGTGGTGCTGATCTTTCTACTTTTGCCCAACTGCAGAGTGCTGCCGATGCTTATGAATTTACACAATTACCGGATAGTTTAAGTAGTGAGGAATATTCCGCAGAATTAAATATGAATATCCTGAAGTTCTATTCGCCGTCTGTTATTTATAAATATAAAAAAGTTAATGAATATGCAGTTCAACAATATCTTTCCATAACTTCCAATATTATTCAGAAGAGATTGATCCCGCATATTTATCATCATTATCTTAATGTGAAACAAACCAGTCAAGATCAACATGCTAATGATTCAAATATTGAGCAGCATGATCTGAAAGGAAAATACAATTTTGAAAAGATAGCTATTGGATTGGATTATTTCAACCGAAAAAATGAATATGATATTTCAGAAAACAGCAATTTTTCTGAACTTAATAAAGACTATAAAATTCAGCTTGAATCTACTAATCTGAAATTGATAACTTCACGTATATTCGGTCAAAAAAAAGTTGATAGATTAAAATTATCAAATGATCAGGATGAAATAACTCATAAAGATGAAACAGCCTACACTTATGGAGTAGAAACTTATTTGAATACGGCCAAACATAAAGTTAATATTGCTCTTACGCATAGACAGGTGAACAATAATAAACTTTCAGAAACAGATGATTTTGATATTGCTGATATTTCTACCCGCAATGTTTTTCTGAGAGATCTGGTGAATATTAATTCTAATTATTCCCTCAGAAACATTGAATTTTATCCGAAGATCAAAGAATTCCAATATGTAGGTGAAAATATGGGTTCGTATGATGTTGATACACTTTTTGTTGGATATTATCAAGGAGATTATGATTGGGAAATCGTTGAAATAGATTATGATAATCCTGAAATGTCGGTTGAAGTTAATGCCAGTCTTTCATTGAATCTCACCCCTAAAATGATCACAAAATCCTTTCTGAAAAAATTCCAGACAGAAACATATCTAATGTTAACAGAAAATTCTAGAGAGAAAGATAAGAGATCTGTATATTTTCTTAAACCTGGTGTTTTAATGAATAACGAGACTACAATCTTCGGGCAAAGGGTTTTACATCAGACTTTATGGTATGATATATTAGAAAGAAAATTAACTACAAAACTGAATTATAAACTTGAAGAAACCCTGGATAACAGATATAATAATGAAACATCAAAAAAGGATCAAGAGACTTGGGAAGCTGCACTGAATATATTAGCTTTTAAAAACACCAATATGGAATTGCTTTTTGTACATTCTACAGAAGATGATTCATATTACAATTCTAAACTGGAATTAGATCAGGCTGAAATGAATGTTCAAAATAGACTTTCTTCTGATATTACGTTAAAATCAGCAGTTTCGTTTTCAACTGAAAATGGAAACGATAATCTAGATAATAATCAATACAAGATAAGTGCCTTTGAAATCGAAGAATCAGTATCATATTTCTATAAACGAAAATACAGATTTTTTGCTAGAGCAAGCTATAAGCGTAACAATCGTGACGGATCAGGATTCCTTAGCTTTCTGGCAGATAAAAGAGAGGGTAATATTATCAAATGGGACATGACTTTAAACTACCGAATGAACAGTTATACATCAATGAATTTTCAATATTCCGGTAATGATTATCCTGATGAGAAACAGGTTCATAAATTAAGTGTGGAAGTTAAAGCTGAATTTTAATATTAGGAAGTTTTATTTGTTGAAATGAAAAATCCTATTGACTTTGAATATGCAATATTCAAAATCTTCAGCAGAAGTGAAAAGGTATAAAAAAATGAATAAAAAAATTGAAAGATCACTGAATGAAACAGCACAAAATTTCACACAATTTGCCAAGGAAAAAAGAAATATCGAGGTAATTGAAGAGATTTCAGGTATTATTGCACAGGCATTTGGGAACGGGAGAAAAGTATTGATCTGCGGAAATGGTGGAAGCTCAACTGATGCAATGCATTTTGCTGAAGAATTAACCGGGAAATTCCGTGAAGAACGACGTGCCCTACCGGCAATTTCATTAACAGATCCTTCTCATATTACCTGCGTAGCAAATGATTATGGCTTTAATGAAGTTTTTGCAAGATCAGTGGATGCCTACGGCAAAAAAGGTGATATACTTATTGCGATCTCGACAAGCGGCAACTCACAAAATGTTATCAATGCTGTACAGAGAGCTGCTGAAAAAGATATGATAACTTTTGGTTTATTAGGGAAAGAGGGTGGAATTCTGAATAATAAATGTAATCTTCAGCTTGTAGTTCCTGGAAAGAACACAGACAGAATTCAGGAAATTCACATCACTGTTCTTCATATAATTATTGAAATAATAGAGAGAATTCTATTCCCGGAAAATTATTTGGGCTAATGTATGAAACTATTAATTCAACGTGTAAAACACGCCAATGTAAAGGTGAATGGCAAAGATATCTCTAAAATTGGGAAAGGACTGCTTATTTTAATCGGAATTTCAAAAGAAGATAGTGGTGAAGAGATCGAATGGCTGGCAAAGAAAGCAGTTGAATTAAGAATATTTGAAGATGAACAGCGGAAAATGAACCTGTCACTAAGGGATATAGATGGAGAGATTATGTTGGTCTCCCAATTTACCCTGTATGGAAATTGCAATAAAGGACGCAGACCGGATTTCATGGGTGCTGCACAACCGGATAAAGCTGAGAAAATGTATCTTGAGTTTGCTGCAGAACTAAGAAAATATGACGTTATTTGCAAACTGGGTAAATTCGGTGAACACATGGAGATTACTTTATTAAATGATGGCCCGGTAACAATAATGCTGGAAAAATAATGAAGAATATCATATTTGATCTTGGTAAAGTATTAGTTGAATACAATTTTGATATTCTCTTTAAAGAGTTGGATGCTTATCCAACAAAAGAGATGAGATTAGAAACAATCGCTACTGTCAGGGAATTTGATTCCGGGAATATATCAAGATACGAATTTTATAAAAGATTAAAAGAAATATATAATTTTAAACATTCAGCAGCAAGTTTTGAAAAATTGTGGTGTAGTGTGTTTACAGGACTTACTTCACTTGTAGATTATGCCCGGGAATTAAAAAATGATTATGATGTATTTATTTTATCTAATACTGATGAAATTCATTTTCCCAGTATCTGGCATAACTTTCCAGAATTACATTTTTTTGAAGATAATCTGATGTTGTCATATAAACTAGCTTCTGTTAAACCTCAAAAGGAGATCTATGAACGGGCATTGAAACTTTTTGATCTTAATCCTGAGGATTGTTTATTAATTGATGATAAATTCGAAAACCTTCATGGCGCAGAACAAATTGGGATTACCGGGATATTATATACAGATGCTGAAGAAACAAAAATAAAAATTAAAAAAATGCTTAATTAATATATGGAGGAAAATATAAAAAATGCTGAATTATAAGAAAACGATAATAATAAGTATAAAAGAACAAAAATTAATGCTAATTGAGGATAATTACAAAATTGCGGAATATCCAATTTCATCTTCAAAATTTGGTTTGGGAAATAAAACTGGAAGTAATATGACGCCACTTGGATATCATAAGATCAATGAGAAACTTGGTGATCATGCTCATATAAATTCTATTTATAAAAATGGCAAATTTACTGATAAAATTGCCACCGTTAATGGCAAATATAATGAGAAAGAGTCTGTTATCACTACCCGTATAATTAAGCTTGAAGGGTTGGAGAATAATATCAATAAAGGTGGTGAGGTCGATTCCCTGAAAAGAGAGATCTGGATTCACGGAACACCATTTGAAAATAAGATCGGAACTCCTGCTTCCCATGGCTGCATCAGAATGAAAAATGAAGATATTATTTTACTTTATAATTCAATAGAAATTAATACTTATTTAAATATTGTTATACAGGATTTAACCAAATTTAATACAAAAAATAGTTTATATACCAAAAGGGATCATGGTTTCAGACTGCAAGACAGGAGGAAGAAAGGAGTTCTTGATTCCACACTTTGGAAGTTCAATAATGTTGAACGCAGAAAGAAAAGTGAAAGAAGAAAGTAATTCTCAATTATCCATATTATATTAAAGAGCCATAAATCATATATGGCTCTTTTTCATTGACTTGTAACAACAAGTATTAGTAAATAAGAAACTTGAGAATGATTACTATGAGATCGTATGGAAAAGTAGAGATAACTCTAACAAATCAGTAACAAGCGATCTGGCAGATCGCTTTATCGGGGGCTTTTTATCTCTTAAATAATCACTTTTTCAACATTATATTTGACACGAAATATTTATTTAAAAGATTTCGCACTAGGAACGAATAATGCAGAGAAAAAAGATAATAATCTAAAAAAAGGAGATCAAAATGAGAAAGTTATTATTAGTTTTTTTAACAATTCTGATCGCATCAATGCTTATTGCTGCTCCAGCAGTCAATAGGGCTACATTAAGTGAGATCAGAGACAACAGAGAATTTGATTGGGCAGATCAAAATTCAGGTTTTCCAAATGCTTCAACAGGCATCAACTCCATGATTGCTGTAGATACAAACATTGTATGGGCAGCAGGTTATGATGGAAGCGGTAGTACTATACCGTATCAAATAGTTACACATACTACTGATGGTGGTACTAACTGGACTGCTACACAGATCGACACAGCTCCAACAGATGGTGATGTTGCCATGATCATGGCAATTGATGCGAACAAAGCATGGGTTCCAATTCACACAGGAACACCTCAAGGGATCTATTATACGGAAGATGGTGGTGCGAACTGGGTACACCAGGAATCTGCAACTTTTAATTATGTTAATCCTCAAAGTCAACTTGTGTCTTTTCCAAATGTGGTTCATTTTTTCAATGAAAACGATGGTTTTGCACAAGGTGATCCGGTGGAGGGATATTTTGAATTGTATACAACTAATAATGGTGGAACAATTTGGACTAGGGTAGCAGAAGCTAATATTCCTGCTCCATTAACTGAAGAATGGGGAATAGTTGGATATTATGATGCTGTTGGAGATAATATCTGGTTTGGTACTCAAAAAGGTCGTGTTTTTTATTCAAATGATAAAGGATTAACTTGGGGAGTTGCGCAAACACCACTTGGTACAAACGATATGTATACAGATGTTACATTTAAAGATGCATTGCATGGACTTGCCCAGGATAAGAGTGCATCTTCTACTGGAACTGTTTGTGAAACAAGTAATGGTGGTGTAACATGGCAGGCTGTAACTCATACAGGAACATGTTATACAAATGATATGGATTATGTCCCGGGAACTGAAAATACTTATGTATCTACAGGTGCTGCTACTGGAATCTCCGGTGCATCCTTTAGTTATGATGGTGGACACAACTGGATCACATTTGATGAAACTGATGCAGTGCAGTTCCTTGCTACTTCTTGGATCAATGTAACAACTGGATGGGCAGGATGTTTCAATGATCAGAATAATCCTGGCCTGTTTGGTGTTTATGCTTATACCGGTGACCTAACTCCGCAGCCGATGGGAACAATTAGTGGCGTTGTATCTGATCTGGATACAGGTACTTTATTAGTTAATGCTATAATTACTTTAGGAACAAATACAACAACGACAGATTTTGATGGTGAATTTGAAATGCTGGTTGATGTTGGTACTTTCGATTTTACGTGTGAATTACTGGGGTTTGATACTTACAGTGAAGATGATGTAGTGATTGAAGAAAATCAAATTACATCAATTGATATAGCTTTGCAAAATCAATATGTTCCTCCTACAAACCTTAGCTGTTCTGTTACAGGAGAAAATGTTTTTATCGAATGGTCAGCTCCGGAAACAGAAGCAGATGTTACTAATTATAATATCTACCGTAATGCAGAAATTCTTTATACTGTAAGTGGCTCAACAACAGTGACAATAGATGAGGGAGTTTCATCAGGAACATATACATATAACATTAGTGCAATATATTATGATGTTTATGAATCTGAACTTACAGATGATTTTGTAGTAGAAGTAGTGGATGCTGGTAATATCTTACCAGTAAATGGAACAAAACTTATTGGAAATATTCCTAATCCATTCAATCCTACAACTGCTATCAGTTTCTCACTTGATAAAGCAGGATTTGTAAATATTGATATCTATAACGTTAAAGGTGAAAAAGTACGTACTTTAGTAAATGAGAACTTGGAAGCTTCTACACATAACGTTATTTGGGATGGAGAAGACGATCAGGGAAAAACAATTTCAAGTGGTATTTACTTCTATAAGATGAGAACAGGATCATTTACTGCAACTAAAAAAATGATTTTGATGAAATAATCAGAAAATTCTTCGGAATGTTCTTTTGACCTTCCGAATGGTTTCACACTTAAGCATAATAAAAGCCCTGACAGAAGTCAGGGCTTTTATCTATCTCAAAAGCTGAGCTTTAAGTTACTTCATCAAAATCATTTTTCTGGAAGATGAGTAGCTTCCAGATCTCATTTTGTATAAATATACTCCGCTCGAAACAGGTTTGTTAGAAATATCTGTTCCATCCCAAATCACTGAATATTCACCAGTTTCTTTGTTCTCATTAACAAGCATTTTTATCAACTGTCCTTTAAGATTATATACTTGAATTGTAACATTACTGATTTCCTTAATTGTATAAAAGATATTTGTAACCGGATTGAATGGATTTGGATAGTTACTTCCCAGTTCATTATGTGCAATAATAACATCTTCAGTGCTAACAATTGGTTCTAAAATAAAATCAACTCCTGAAATTATATTGCCGGACGTTACGACAATAGGTGGTGTGGTTTGAGGTGTATAATCTTCCAAACTAGCTGTTACATCGTAAGTACCTGGTGCAAGTGTAATGATATAATCTCCATTTGTATCCGGATTTACAATCACTCCACCTGTTTCTACTTCAACCTCTGTGACAATACCACTTCCACCGTTTAAAGTTACATTTCCTTCGATCGTACCGTTCAAAATCGAAGCTCCCAATGTTCCATCCAAGTTAATATTTTGTGCATAAATGTCTTTCCCACCATTTCTGCTATCTTCCCAGGATGCAACGAACATACCATTTGAGAGTTGGCTTACAACATTATGTACTTTTTCAGATTCTACAGAACACATTGTGATCTGCTCTTCTGTCCAGGCATAATTTCCATCCTGATCAATCTTTGCAGCAACTACGTGAGCATCAACAGCATTCGTATAATCTTCCAGAAACAACATTAAATCTTCGTTTGCTTTTCTAAGCCCTACCATCTGGATATAGTCAGAAGAGATACTTATAAGATTGTTGCCATTATCACCCCAAAGTAAATTTCCTGTAACATCAACTTTTTGTCCGGTAATACCATGGTTATTCTGATTGCCATCGGTTTGTCCCCAGTAGGTTATCAGTTCATTTGTATCTTCATAATAAACCGATTCCGGATAAAAACTCTGTCGATCCATTTCGGTGGTTAGCTGAACACCATTTGCAGTAAAGGCAACTGTACCATCCGCATTTACATGTTGAGCAAAAGGATATGAGATCGTACCACCACCCCGACTATCGTGCCAGGAAATAAAACATCCATTGTTTCCATCAGTGATTATATTGAAAACCTGTGTCCATGCTGTTATTCCACCTGCATTGGAAACGACAGTATCGTTTGCCCAAACTGCATCCCCATCATTATCAAATTTCTGTATGTAACAATAACGAGTTGGTGCCCAGGCAGGACCAGAATCATGGAAAAACTTTAATAAAATGTGGTCATTCTCTACTGCAAAAGGTTGCGGCCAGGAATACCTATCAGCGCAACTCAATGTAATACCGTTCGGTCCCCAAACTAATGTTCCATTTCCAGCGATTCTCTGCATGATGATCGCATCATCTGACTGCCAGGTGATAACTGCAACTCCATCTGATGTTACACAAACTTTTGGTGCTACATCAAAGGCAGTAGAATTTGAAAGTTCAATCCCATCATTTCCCCAAATGAACGTACCATCAGACAAAATTTTATAAACGTAAATATTGTTATTCCCACCATTGCGGATGTCCTGAAAAACCAAGATCGCATGGTTATCATCATCGACGGTCATATCCCAATCCGTAAGCCAGGTCATGGCGGTATTATCACTTACAAGAATCCCATTATGTTCCCACAATTCATTGCCTTGAGAATCTAACCTTTGTAGTCGTACATCGTAATTACCGGAGTCGTTGGAAAAATATCCAATGTAAGTATCACCAGTAATACTTGTAACAACCTTTGGAATTGCCTGTTCACCGCTCAGATCACAGATTGCATTGTTAGTTGCCGGATTTTCACTCCACTGAGCATAAATAAGGGTTGAAAAACATAAAATTAAAAATAGTATAAATAATTGTCTCTTCATATTACCTCCAATAGGCCATTGCATTTACAACTCGAAGTAAAAAGTTTGATACTGTTTGTCAATATGAAATAATAATGGTCGGGATGAGAAGATTTGAACTTCTAATATTCTTGACACTTTCAGTTTAATTATATTTAGTGTGATGTAGTTGTTAATAGTTTTAGAGATACCTATAAACAAGGGAGCTATGAGCATGAAGTATTCAGTTAAGTTTGATTTAATAAGATTTTCTTTGATGGGAGTTCACAACAATGTTGTGATTATTTCACAACAATTCAATACATTTCACAACAATTTTCACAACAATTTTACGTGTAGAAGGAGATAATTATGTATGAAAAATTATTAAAAGAAATCAGGAAATTCAACCAGAAAAGTATTTTCAAGATTAAGTATAGGAAGTTAAAAGAGAAGTACACATTATTCTTAGAATTACAAAGAGACGGAAACAGAAAGACCATTAATATTGAAAACTGCTTTGTTAAAGGTTTAACATCATCGTATATTAATGATAAGAGGATGGTTCATAAGGCATCACAAGAACAACAAGTATACGATAAGCAGTATGAATTTAAAAAGGATACATTCTTAAGAGATATTAAAATAAAAAGTAGTAACGTGGTTACATTCTTTGAATCTATAAAAGAATCTAAAAAAAGTAAAGCTACAAGAAGATCTTGGAACAATACCATTAATTACTTCAAAGAATTTACTAAAGGGAAATTAACTTTTAAAGAAATTAATCTTGAATTCAGTGAAAAGTTTAGAAGATATTTATTAACTCAAGTCTCAGAGAATTCAACAGCAACCTATTTCTCAGTGTTTAAAGCAATGCTCAATCATGCAGTAAAGCATAATATTCTTGTAAAAAATCCAGCAAAGTTTGTTTTGAATCCAAAGAAAAGAGTTGAGAGGGAGTTCTTGCTGCTTGATGAGATAAAATTATTAGCATCAACAGATAGTTATCGTCCTCAAACTACTAACGCATTTTTATTTAGTTGTTTCACTGGTTTAAGGATATCAGATATTAGAAATTTAACATGGAGCAATATCACTAAGGATTCATTAGAATATACTCAGCAGAAAACAGGGATTTCTCAAAAAATGAAAATTAATGAAAGTGCACTCGGAATATTGAAAGAGCAAAAAGCGAGTACAAAAGGTAAAAGAGTTTTTGAAGTCCCAAGATCAGATTCCAATAGCAATAAGCATTTAAAGAAATGGGTAAATCGAGCTGGTATAAAGAAACATATAACCTTTCATTGCAGCAGGCACACGTTTGCTACGTTATGTTTAACTTATGATGTAGATTTGTATACTGTAAGTAAGTTACTTGGACATACAGACATTAAGAACACTCAAATATATGCTAAATTGATTGATAAGAAGAAAGACCAAGCAATAGATAAATTACCTGTATTATAAACGTTTTCTTGTAAGTGATTAGCATAGTAAATATTTAATTGATTTTAGCAAAATGGTATTTTTCGTTCATTAAATGATTCGAAAATTAAATTTACATTGTATTTTAACCAGAGAAGTGTTGTCTTTCAATAATTTACTGCTAAAGAGTATAAATAATTAACTTTTACGATTTGGCATATTTTAATAGTTTAAACAATATTCATTATCTCAAGGGTTTGACTAATGTATTTATCTAAACTATTATCATACTTCTTTAATAATGATCGCTTAGCTTTACATTCTCCTATTTCAATAAGTTTAGCTTTATCTTGAAAGTACTTTCTATTAAAATCTAAAATTAGACTTTTATTTTTTTCAATTACAGCAATTGAAATAAAAGTTTGAGTGTCAATTGGCAAAAAATTACTTACAAACTTTATTATAATGTCTTTACTAACTTGTTCTAAATCCTCTTTAAAAATGGCATCTAATATGAATGGTAATCTATGAATATCTTCATTCTGATTGATTAGATAGTTAAATGCAAAGTGATAAGCTAAAACAGTTTTATGTAGCTCAACACCTTGAGATGGAAATGCAGATATCATGTATAACTCTCGATACCTTCTTTCATTTAATGGCTTCACTTTTAACTCTCTAAGATACCTACTAAATATTCTCTCAAATATTTTAGAATAATTATTTCTATCTTTTGTAATATCTTCAAAGCTCTTAAAGTCCTCTAATTCCTCACTAAGTTTATTTTTTTCTTTTGTTAAATTGCCTAATTTGTGAGTGATCTGTTCAACTAATTCAATATTAGTTTTATCCTTTAGCCAATTATCATAAGTAATTTCTGACTCAGAATGTCTTTTTAGTATATTAAATTCTTGTTTTATTATTTCTGAATTTTTTTCAAGTGATTTAGATAATGAATTAACTTCAGATTGCTTCTGTTTGATTTTTAATGAACACAATTTTGTTTCTTCAATAATGTCATATGATTCTTGTATGTACTTATATGATGATTCAATATTATATGGAAGACTTTGAGTACATACAGGGCAAAAATCGTTTGCAGGATTTTGTCCCTTATGATTTTGAGAAACTTTTCTAAGAACTGAAAGACGTTGCTTGTAATATGTCAATTCATTACATTTATTAACATACTCTTTTTCTTGTTGCTTATATTCTGATATTCTTTCTTTATGGGATTCAATATATTCTTTTGTATGTTCAATGTATTTTTCATCAGCCAACTTTGATATCTCAAGCTCTTCATTATTTTTTTCGATTCTGGAATAAAAGTCAATTTGCTCCTCTTTCGATTTAATCTGATTCTCCAACTTTTTTTTCATTATTCTGTCGGATGAATTCTCAATACCCAAATAATAATCTAAGTAGTCATTTTTAAAATTACGATAATAATCCAAACAACTGAAAGATTTTCTCAAATATACCCAGCCAACTGATTGTGAAACATAATAGGGTAGAAAAAGAGTTTCTATTGGTGCTGGTTTATATTCATCTTGACTTTCCAAAAGCAAAGAACATTCGAATAAATTATGTATAAACTCTTTTAGCTTTATATGCTCAACTGAAGAATTTCCATTTATACCACTAAATCTCTCAGTTGGTTTGTTCTTACGATGAATATACAAGGTATCATCGTCTCTAATAAAGCTTATCTTTTCAACACTTGATCTCATTGATGGAATAAATTCACAATCAAGCCTGAATATCAATTGCTCGTCTAAAATCTCTTTTAGCTTTAAATTATTTTCGTTAATCCCAAATGTATATAGAATCGTTTGAAATAGAGTACTTTTGCCTGAAGTATTAAGACCAAAAACAATATTCATTTTATCGCCAAACTTGAAACAAAAATACTTGTTTGATATCGAGGAATAAGCCATAAAGCTTTTTAAAATCAGTGTTTTTTTCATAATTTAGTTCTCAATCATAATAAAGGCTGCACAAATTGCAGCTTTAAGTTCTATCGGTTTCAATTGCGTTCTATTATTTTTGTTAAATTCTTCATATAATTTCTCTATACACTCAGTTTCTGTAAAAGTAGTTGTTAATATACCTGTGTTTTTTCTTACAAATAATAGAATTTTTTGATGTTCCGCTTGTAACAAATCTTTAAAAAGATCAAAACTATTTACAAAATTGAATTCGAATATTGTTCTTTCTGCAATTGGTATTTCTAATTTTATAGATAATTCATTCTTTTTTGATCTCCACAGCTCGAAACCAAGTTGTTGTTTTGTAATAATGTCAATAGCTTCGGTTATTTGTACACTACTTACACGTTTAGCTGCATCTAATAGGTTAGCTCTATTCCCCTTGTTTAATTCATTCTCAACATCTCTAAATAACATAATAAGTGTATCAACTGCAGCTTTATGTTTGCTCACTTTATCCCCAAAGATATCACCAAATTGCCCTACTAAAGTATTTTTTTGTTTTATGCTTGTTCTTGGTAAATCTATATATGCTAAAGATAAGTTTTGAAGTTCATCAATTGATTTGCTATTCTCAGAAAGCAATTTTTGAACCTCTACTTTAATTTTCAATTGTAATGAATTTTTCAGATTGACATATTTCACAACTTGGTTACTTTCATTAATAGTAACTTTACTCTTACAAGCTTTTGTAGATAATATAATATTATTATTTGTAAGAAAGCATAACTTGTGAGTATAGTCTTCATCTCTATCTATAGGATCATTACGCAAGGTAGTACCAACTCTCAGAATTTTCTTAATTGGGTCAATTAATTGCATCAAATTCCAGGTAGTTGAAGATTTCTTTGCCTGATAAGCATCTATGCTGGATACTAAGTCGTCTTCGTTCAAATAACAAAACAGAATATCATCGTAATTTTCTATGCAAATGAAATATCGACTGTTTTCCAATTCACTAAAATTACTAAATAAGAGGTATAAAGCACAATGCTTTTGAAACTCAATTCCAATTGAATTATGAACTCCAGCATTAACTGTTTTATCAATTTTATTCATAGTTTGTTTAAAAATTATATTTCAACCTTTTCATATTATAATTGCGAATAATAGATTATACAAACCACTTCCCGTTTTTATCCTCAACAGCATAATTAACTGTCATTGAGAATTCATTAAATATCATTATCTCAACATAAGCATCATCACTTTTTTAATAGTTCTCTATATAAGAAAAAAATATCTTGAAATACATAAACTAAAAGGTACAATTAAAATATTTTCGTCAAGACAATAATTATTTAACGGAAGAAAATTAATTGAATGAGATTTGCAAGCTATCTGAGCTGAATGGTTTTTACATGTACATTACACTTTCTACCATAATGCTACAACCTCTATGTAAGTCTAAACCTGGATTAGTATATTCAACATTTATTATTACATCTCGAGAATTTTGATTTGGATCCAGCATTATATTTGAATAAACTTTACCCACCACTATCAAACTGCAATAAATAATCTTTGGTACAACTAAAAGATGCAGTAGGCATTGCTCGAGCAGCAAATCTTACTTTATTTTCATCTTCCAAATCCTGCCTGACAGATATATCCTTCCAAGAAAGACCTCTGTCTTTGATACTCAATTTGATAAGTCTTTCCCAATATCCCTTTTCTTCTTGAGTAAATGCCCTAATTTTATTATCATTTGTTTTCATTATATATCTCCTTAACCTATTCTGTTTGTATGCCTTTCAACACATGCCCGTAATTCTTTAACTCCACCCTTGCACTTGGTTACTGCACACTTGTATTCGTTCTTTACAGCATTGATATACAAACCATATTTAGTCTTAGGGCAACGAGCACGCCAGATATTTTCATATTTGCCGGTTGGTTGAGGGTCTAAACCTAATTCACGGGCAACTTTTACTATCTCAGTTTCATTTAACACAGCTTTATTTTTGATAATGTCTCTCTCACGATTAAGCTGGTCTTTTAATTTGTCGAATTCAGTTCTTTTTACAATACCACCAATCACAATTTGTTTAACATTTTCATACCCATAATAGGCACGGAATAAATGCTCCAACATCATTAAACAAGATATAAACTCACCGAAGTCTTTGTTGAATGAATAGGCAATACCACTTTGAAGTCTTTTAATTTCATTAAACTCATTAATTGAGATGTCTCCTCTTTCTAATTGTTTAAGTATTGTATGACTAAAAAAACCTCCAGACCTCCAAAGCTGATAATGTGTTTTTGAACTTACAAGAAATGTTACTTCATAGATACAATCAGCTATTAAATCCAATTTGTAAGCACAAACAAGTTTTGCTCCATTTGGAATATCTGCTTTCGAATCAGATTTTTTTAACCACGGGTCATTAATAATTGTAGTAATTGTCATTATTTCTCCTTTTTAGCATTTATTTTTAGTCAGTTGCAATACAGAACAAATCCTGACTTATACTATATAATAAAAAAGCCTCGCTAAAGAGCAAGGTATCTCAACTTTTTAGCTACTTCTTTATAGTCGCTGCAATATGTCCAAATCACGACTATGCCAAAAATTATTTATTAAAATTTATCTGTCAAGGGAGAATAAATGACATACTTTGAAATTTTAATATAATAACCTTCTACTTGTATTAAAGGAATTCACATTACATATATTTGTATTATTAGAGATGAATAATTAAAAGTAGTAGTTTTACACTAATAAATACTTATCGGCTGTTACAGAGCTTTTAAATTGAGCTTAACGGTTGTTTTGAACAGAATAAAGGTAGCACACAAGATTGGGAAGGACACACACTTTGTTTTAGTATTATGTTCGCACAGAACTAATGAAAAAAATCAATTATAATCGGATTATTTCTCTCGTTCGATTAAAACATTAATCATTCCATAGACATTATTTGCAAGCTCCAAAACTTCATTATATTTATCAGATCCCTTCGAAACCGATTTTTCCAAAAGGTTAATGCCCACATATGGTTTATCAATATCGTTAATGAATATTTTAATACTTATTTCATTAATTTTCGAACCTGCTACTGAGCCGGTAATTGCTCCTACAACTGCACCAGCGCCACCAAACATTATTCCACCAATTGCAGCCAATCCGAGAATATTTTTATTCGAAGAGGTTGATAATAGTCCTTTCCCATTTTCTATAATCTCTAAACTCAATATATCTCTCACAAATATGAGATGATAATCTACTTTTTTAGTTTTATCATTGTATCCACCTATAATTACTTTTCTATTTGTCTCATCAAATCCAATAAATAGATTTTTAACAGAAATATATGTTACTTTACTTAATTCAAGAATGGATTTATCTTCTAAAACTTTGGCTACTGAATCTAAGATTTCTTGTTCTTTCAAAATTTCTAATTTCCCACCTTCAATTGTACTTCTAAATACTTCAAATATGAACCAAATTAAAGAAGGTATAGAAAAGAGAAAGACATAAGCCCCCAAAAAAATACCAGGCACGTCTACAGTAAAAATTGATTCTAAATTTAGAACAATAATAAAATTGATTGCACCTACACCTAAAGCAAGATATAATCTTTTCAAATTCCACTCCTATTTAATAATAACTAATTAATTATGCATCATAAATTAACAAATTCAGATAATCTAGAATAATTAAAAACCACTTTTTGTGTTAAAATAATCATCAACTCTCTCTATAAAATCGGTGAAATCTTTTGAGTAATTTTCTAACTCTGTTCCTAATTGTCTGAGTTTGTGATACACTTTACTCACTTCGTAAAATTTATTAATAACTTCATAATATTGTGGATATCGTTCAGAAAAAAATAATTCAATGTCTACCTTCCCATCACTTGAATTGTCATCATTTTTGGGGTTTACAATTTTATTTATACGATTTTTAAACCTTGTATAAAGATTATATTTTCTATATAAAATATTATACTCAGGTTCAAACTGTATTATTTCATTTGAATTATCTTTGATTTCAATTTTTATAATACTTAATTCTTTCTTTAAGATAGGCTGTATTATACGATTTAGTTTTTCAATTCTTGAAATAAAATCTTCAATAATAATTATACCCTTAAAATTCAATATACTATCTATAAATATTAAAGCTCCTGAAATTTTTTCCCCTCTATATTTTATTAATTTTCTTTTATCATTAAACTCGTATTCTTTGAAAGTGCCATTGTACTGTTTGAAAGAGAAGATATGATTTTCGACTATAAATTCAAGACCTTTCACCATATCCTTACATTCGTTAAAAATATATTTTTCAATAAATTTTCTTTCGTCTAATTGATAAAGGTTTATAGCGTCTACTCCATAGTTCATGGCATCAAGCCAACTTTCATTATGTAAAAAATGTTTCATTGAATAACGTATTATATCTTCAATCTGAGCAAGTGGATAGAAAATCCAATCTGAAAAGGGTACGATATCAATATTATTGAATGTTAATTTAGAGTAGAAGTAACTTGAGTGTCCATATCCAAAATTAGTTAGAAACTGTAGTATGAATCCGTTCCCTAATACAAATTCAGGATTTGACCACCCAACTTTTCTATGAGAATATGCTTTGATTGCTACATCTTTATTACATTTTTCATATGTGGTTTGCAACGCATAAGGTAAATCTCTTCTTTCAAACATATTTAGTAATGTATCTTTTTTTTCTTGAATGATTATATTGATATCATCTTCAGAAACTTCTTCTAGAGTTTCTTCTAAATTTTCTTCTATATTAAAAAAAGTTTCAAAGTTCAGATCTGAAGATTCAATGCCTTGATAAGCTTTATGAAGATATTCACAATAATCAATATTAGATAATATTTTTGGAAGTTCTTCTTTTTGAATAATAAAATCTTTAATTTCATTTAATGTTGATTCCTTTTTTTTGCAAAGACAATATAATTCATCTAATTCGATACGAATAGGATTAATTATTGGTTCGTATGAAATAAATGCTGTCTTGTTTGAAAAGTTTATTTTTAATACTACTACATGTGATTCATTAATTAATATATTATGAATATTTCGATCTGTAGGCACTATTAATACTCCTAATTTAATAAATTATTCATGTCTTTGAGTGCTTTTTAACCATCTCTTGGTAGTATCCACACAATATAACAATATTCTTTTATTATCAAGTTAACCAACAATGCAAAATGAACATTAGATAAATTGAATAATATAATTTGTATGTCAAGAATAATAGTATTTGATAGTGTGTAATAAAATAGTCATATTCACATTGATTCTATGGGTGTGTATAAGGACGGGGAAACATAAAATGTGGTATGATACTCTAATAGCTATTCAAGATATGAAGTGAAGGCATCCAACCAGAGTGTATATCTCAGGATATCTACATTGAACTGTCTGCACCATCTTTGCAAGATTCTTCTATTTAATCCTAAGAGTCTTGATGTTACATGGAGTGGATTGTTATATAGTTTATATAAGCAAATTTACATGCTACATAAAGTTGCTATTAGGAAGAAACAAAAAGTCGTAAAGTTATTGACAAGTAAATAGAAAATAATAAATTTCAAATATAAATTTATAAAAAATAGAAATACAAATTTATCATAAAGTAAGAAAGGTTTTAACAAAAATTTCAAATATGGAGGGAAAATGAAGAGTTCATTCTTGAGTATTATTATTGTTGTTTTAATAGGTGGATGTGCTACAATACAACAGCCTATTGTTAAAAAATTGCCGAGTGAATCTCCTGATGTAAGTAAAACAATTGAAATGGAACAGGAACATTCATTAAAACGGAAAATATCTATCGCACGATTTTCTAACGAAACAGCATATGGGCAAGGCAATTTATTCAATACTAATAATAAAATCGGTAAACAAGCTATGGATATATTAAGTACAAAACTAACCCAAACAGGCAAGTTCTTATTATTTGAAAGACCTGACATTGAGAAGATCACTAATGAATCGAAAGAAGAAATGAAGGAATTCAAGCTAGTATCAGACTATTTAATTGTAGGCTCTGTTTCAGAATTTGGAAGAAAGAATACCAGTAAAGTTGGAGTATTCTCAAGAACAAAAAAACAAACCGCTAATGCAAAAGTCAATGTTAGGTTGATTAATATTAAGACTGGGCAAGTAATTTATGCTGAAGAGGGAAGTGGGGAGGCATTTTCAGAAACAGGTACAGTATTAGGGGCTGGGTCTAAAGCTGGATATGATAGCTCATTAAATGATAAAGCACTTAGTGCTGCAATATCAAAATTAGTTAGTAACATAGTTGAGAATCTATTAAATGAACCGTGGAGAGCATATATTTTAGAGATTGATAATAAGGATATTATTATTTCAGGAGGAGAATCACAAAACATAAAATCAGGAGATGTTTTTTTAATTAAAAAAAGGGGTAAGATTGTAGAGAATCCTCAAACTGGACTTGAATTGGAATTACCTGGGGAAGAAATTGGAAGAATAAAAATAAAATCATTCTACGGTAAAACACCAATTGAAGAAATATCTTTTTGTGAATTAATTGAAGGTAATCTTGATGATCAAACAATAAATGAAATCTATATTGAAGAAATGGAAGAATAGGAGGTTTTAATGAAATATACTTCAATACTTTTTGTGATATTAGTTTTCAGTCTATTAACTGGTTGCGCATATAATGCAGGGATCATCCAAAAAGAAGACATCTCATATATAAAATTAACAGGAAATTTAGTTGAAATTTCATTACAAATTGATGATAATGAAATAATCCCATTAATCGAACCAACTGATAATACTGTATATGAAATCGATCCTGGACTACATCTGATTAGAGTGTATAGGAACGGTGAAATGATTGTTAAAAGAAATCTATTTTTTGATGGCAATATAACTAAAGAGGTGAATGTAAAATGAAAATTAAACTTATTGTTATTCTTATTGTATTAGTATTTACTGGATGCTATCAAACTACTCTATATTATTGGGGAAATTATTCTAACTCCCTATATAATTATAAGAAATTAGAAACCGAAGGAAATCTCAATAAACATATCAAAAGTATAGAAAAAATTATTAAGCAATCTGATTATCTTAAGAAGAAAGTCCCACCAGGAATTTATTGTGAATATGGTTATTATTCAATGCAAGAAGGAAATTATTCTGAAGCTAAAAAATATTTTGATTTAGAGATTAAATTATATCCTGAATCAGAAAAATTTGTGACTGTGCTTGTACAAAGAATTCCTGAAAAAAAGGAGAATGAATAATGAAAAAAGCGATTTATATCATTATACCTATTATATTACTAATGTTATCTGGATGTGCAACATTTGAAACTAAAGCAAATACTTACCCGTTAATGTATGCAAAACAACCATCCAACGTTCTAATATTACCTCCCGTTAATCTTTCTACTGCGCCAGAAGCTAAAGAATATTTTATGTCAACCCTGACTGAAGCAGCATCTGAAACAGGTTATTATTTTCTTCCATTAGAAGTAACAACTCAATTTTTGATTTCAGAGGGATTATATGACACAGAAATAATTCCAGATGATCTTCTTCCACAATTTAAAGAATATTTTAATGCTGATGCGGTATTAATCACCCAAATCGTAGAATGGGACAAAGCTTATTTTATTATAGGAGGAAATGTAACTGTAGCATTGGATTTTGCATTAAAGTCAACTACTACTGGTGAAGTATTATGGAATTATGCAGGTAAAATTGTATATGACACATCTGGTGGATCTAATCAGGGATTACTCTTTGCTCTTCTTGAAACTGCAGTTAAAACAGCTGCACAGGATTATGTTCCTATTGCTAAAGGAATAAATAAACAAGTACTTGAAACAATGCCTGTTGGTAAATATCACCCACGAAATTATCAAGATCAAGCAGACCAAGTTAAGATATTATCCGAAAATAAGCAATAAAGTAATTATTTCAGCTTAGATCAAGATAGTTGTAGTTTATAGATGGGGAGTTTTGACACTCCCCATCCTTTTAAGTGGTGTTAATAACCTCTTAATCTCCAGAAATTACGTTTTCTGATCTTTCTTTCTCTTCAATCATACATTCAAGGTGGATATCTCGGAATATTCACATTGATTTTTTTGTTCATTTAAAACCAAAATATATAATAGATGTAGTTTTACATTAAAAAAAGAATGTCATCGATTATAGAGTCCATAAAAATGAACCAGAAGGCATTTTCAAAGTAAATAAATTTATATATTGAATCCATTCAACACATTTCCTTTTATATGATCTCATTATTCATATTTACGAAAAGTTTAAAAAAAAAATTGAGTATTAAGCAAATGCTAAGCCTAAGCTAAGCTGGGGCTAAGTTAGGCTAAGCTAAACTACAATTAGCGTAAAAAGTAACAAAATAAAGTGTAATTAATAAAATCGGTGTTTTTAAAGAGTGCAAAATTAAGTGATTTTTAATAGTGTGTGAGCCTGGACTATCAAAGGGCTAACAAATAGTAAGCAAAAGCTTAGCAAAAGCCTAGCAAACGTGTAGCAAAACGTAGCTATATAGAAGAGAAGAGAAGAGAAGAGAAGAGAAGAGAAGAGAAGAGATAAGAGTAAAAGAATATATAAGAAAGAAAAAGAATTTTGAGTGAATGAAGGTAAGTGAAGAGAGAATGAGAAGAAGAGGTAAGTCTGAAAAAATACTATATACGCTTTTTTCTTCTCTTTCATAAACCACAATCTTCTAATCATCTCTCTTCATACCTACCAAATGTTTCCATACTCGTACACTATTTCTCAAAGAGCATGTTAGGAACCCAACTCACGTACACCCACTCATTCACCTGCCTATTTGGGCTTACGCCTTTAGTACCTCTTGCTGTGCCCGACCCCCTTCTACAGGAATAACGGTTTTGGAATCAACTTTTCCTTTATAGCGTAGTAGATATTTACATAAAAGACTGATATAAAAGATATTAAGCTTTTGTGCTTCTATTCATCAAATCTACAAAATACTTCATTAACCCTATTCATTAATATTCCTTCTGTGGCAAAGTGAAGAATATTTCTGTCACATTGAATTTTAGCATCAAAATTAGTATCAAAATAAGCATCAATCATTAAACAAAAGTCATTAAATGTATAGATACTACCTGCTCTGCTGAAGGTATACATAAAATCAATAACTCTTTCCCAGTGCTTTTCTTTCAACACCGGGTGTTCTTTTTTCATATATGCCTTATAGATTTCGAGATAATACTCAATTATTTTTAAGAAATAATCATCCTGTCCTTTCAAGGACCATTTATCTTTTTTATTTATTAGTTTTATTATATTATTCTTATTAGTGTGCACTTTTCGTAACCCCTTGTGCTCAATAAATGCACTATTAGGTGAGTCAATTTCTCCTCACAACCCACCTTCTTCTATTAATTTTGTGATTAAACCAACATCATCCGAAATCCAAAAGTATCTTCTTGTTGACCCATTTCTGTTGTCTTGCTTCAGTAATCCCAATTCTTGTAATTTCTTAATCTCTATCCTTTGTTGTCTCCCAGTTAAACAAGTTGCTTTCCCTAAGCTTTCAATCGTATTAAAGAAATAACCATCAGGAGTTAACTCTCCTCGATTCTTAAAGTAATGATATCTTGAAAGTAATTCCGAATAAATAAGTGTACTCCTTAATCCGATTCTCCTTATTAAATTCTTATTAATTATGATGTAACCACCAATTTCAAATTGTTCAATTATCTCATCATATGCACTCATTATTCCACCTCCTTTAAATTAGGATTAGTAGGAATAATTTTATGGGCTAACCGTTTCTCCTTATTCTTTAACCATCGACCATAACGATACACTCTTCTGGAATGGCTCCCAGTTGCAAATAATAGGTGCAAATTTGCGACATCTGTTTCAAAGGTATATAACTTATCATCTGTATCCCATTCTTTAGTAGTTATACCTTCTTTTTTCAACTGGAGAAATATTCTCTTACTCCAACAATACACTCCAAGAGTTGAATTTGATTTCTTATAAATCTCCATATACTTTGTGAGTAAGAAATCATCACCAATTTCATCTTTATAAAGCAAGTGTTTGTGTTCTTTAGTTATTAAGCTTTTCATGATGTCACCACCAGATGTTCAATTGCTTCTGCTTCAATCTGTTCTTGTGATTTGTAATAAGAACCGTTACCTAAAACAAATTTGTCTAAATCTTCAATTTTGAAATAGATTTTTCGTCTGGGTTTACAAAATGGAATTGTACGATTATGAGTATAGGAATATAAAGTTGATATTTTTAAATCTAAATACTCGCTTGCTTCTTCAATAGTGACAAAGAGTTTGTTGGTTTGAAGTTGTTTAAATTCTAATTGTTCTTGTCCTTTTTGGTTTTTCATTTTCACTTCCTCCTTTACTTAGAAGGAGTGAAATCTTTAGTTACAATGTTACTTTTGGAGTTACTTAATCAAAATAGATAATAATTAATCCCATGAAATATCTTCTAATGGCTTATATGAAAAATAATACCCTGTTTCAATATAAGACATAAAGTGCTGATATAATTTAATGTGACCATTTAATTTGATGCTATCTAAAGCTTTCTTATAATTTTTATATACTGAAATTCTCACTTTCTCTGATCCTGTATCTTTGATTTGGTTAAAACGTGTATTTGAACATTTTCTTTCAATTATATCAATTTCTTCTTCAATAGACTCAATTCTCCCAATATCATTATTATCCTTCGCTTCATATAAATCAGAGTAAAGAAGTTTCAATTCAGTTTTTACTTCATTTTTAAATCTCTCATCCATAATCGATTGTTTGATATTTTCCTCAATCACTAAACCTTCTTCTTTTACTTGTATATGTTTATTAGAACTTTCAACTGACATAGTGTTAACAAGCTCTTTGCAGTGAATTTTAGTAAAAGGATGATGAACTAAATAATCTATATAGCTCATCCCAGTATAGTTTTTAAATATTCCTGAAACTCCTTCATAGACAACGTTCCAGTAATCATCTTGTTTTATAAATGAATTATCAGATTCTGATACCTGCAATTTAATACTATCACTTTTATAGGTTTCTTGATATATTGCACCTATTCGATTAGCTAAATCTTTTAAAACTTCTGATGCAATTAACTTTTCTACGTAATCATTATAACTTCCTAAACTAATAAGATTGTAGATTTCTTCATTCACTCGATTGTTAATTAATTCCTCGGTTGTAGGCATGAATCTACGATTTAGAAAATTATCTGTATTATGTGAATTCTTTATTTTTAAGGATGTTATGATTTGAATCCAATAATTATTATCTGATTTATTAGTCTTCATTGTGTGGTCAGATTCATCAATAACTTTAAAATCCAAGGATATCCATTTATCAAATTTAATATCTAAGTCTAATGATTTTAATTTAGATAATGTATCTGAATCATTTTTCAAACCTAATTCCAAAAATGATAACTCGAGTATAAAAAAAATCCCTTTAGAAAAAAGTAAATACTTATAAAACTCATTATATGATTGTTGAAGTAGAAAAACCTTACCTATATGTGATAATATGATTTCATATTTTCGTGTAATTTTTTTATTTATCTTCCACCCTGATTTATTAGTGAATTGGATGAATCCCTTAATACCTATCTCAATATAATTATGTAGTTCTTTGTACTCATTCTTATATAAATTCATTGCGGAATGAGAATTACAATTTTTTTTATACTGAATTCTAACATATTTCTCAAGGTCTGATATTCGTTTTGTTAGAATTGAATTTATTTTTTTATTCAATTTCCTTCTACTTATCTTAGCCATTTTCTTCCATCAAGATTGCTTTCATTAAAAAGTTTACTAATTGAATTCATTACAACATCTCCCAGATAAATAATTCTTCATTAATAATTAATATTTGATGACACGCGTATTTGTCAATTAATTAGAGTTGAAGTCTCATTGATAAATTATTTGCTCACCAAAATAAATTGGAAAATTATTAGAAAATGAATTTGCTCTAATATTGTAAATAATCAATACGCGAATACTCACTTATTATTTCACTTTCACAGCAAATTTCACAACAATACATTTTATTACTATCGATTAAAAATGGTTTATAATGTTGTTAAATATAGAGTTAGGAGAATGAAATGGTCGGGATGAGAAGATTTGAACTTCCGACCTTTCGGCCCCGAACCGAACGCGCTGACCGAACTGCGCTACATCCCGACGAGAACATTTTTTTTTTCTGCAAGATGTTGTCAACTATTCCAGAATATATTAAAATTATTTAATACAAGCAATTATTATCTTGACGTGATATTGGCTCAAAAATTGCTTCTAAATTATAATAAAATAGATAGGAGAAATAGATGAAATTTAAAATATTTTTAATAGTTATGCTGCTACCGGTATTTGTTTTAGCAATTGATCTTAAAGTTGAAGAACCAACTATAAGGGGAATTAACTTCCAAAATGAACTTCCGCAGATCATTGAACCGGGTCAACCTTCCATACCATATATTCCGGTAAAGATCCTGCTTCCAATGGGGCAGAAATTGAATTCAATTAATGTAGAACTTAGTAATATGGATCAGTTAAATGGTTATAGGATTATAGATTTTGCTAAGAAAATGCAGCCCATGTCAAAAGCTGTACCTGATAATACTATTAAAGATAAATCAATTTATTCTAAAAATGCAAATTTTCCTATTATGAATTTTGAATTATTGGGAACTCAAAGAGTTAAAGGATATGACCTGGCAATAGTTAATATTTATCCTTATAAATATAATCCTGTAACAGGAATTGTAACCTGGTTTCAGACAGCTGAGATCTCTTTAAATACAGAGTTTGATGATAATGTCTATGATAATCAGAATAAGATGATGATAGAAAGTTATAAAACCGATATTGAGAAAATGGTTGTTAACCCTGAAGATCTTTACAATTATGAAAAAACATACAACAATTCTTCTCGCACATTAGTTGATCCGGCTGATCCTTTTACCATGATTGTAATTACAGATGAGGAACGTGAGGTATACCTGCAGGATTTTGTAGATTGGAAAATTGATCATAATATATCCACAGGTGTATTTCTAACTTCAGATATATATACCGAATATCCAGGTGATAATGAACAGGAAAAGATCAAAAATTTTATTATTGATGCTTATGTAACCTTTTCCGGTACTACTTCACCTCTGGAATTTGTTTTATTGGGAGGAGATGATGAGGTTGTTCCCTTAAGAACAGTATTTATTGATACTGGCTGGGGTACTTACGATTATAGTATGCCGTGTGATCTCTATTATGGATGTTTGGATAATGACTGGGATGGCAATGGTAATGGAACGTATGGTGAAGTTGCAGACGATGTTGACCTTATCCCGGAAGTTTCAGTCGGTAGATTTCCCGCAGAAACTCAAGAAGAATTTCAAAATATTTTCAATAAGACTTCATATTACGTAGATAATCAAACATATACTAATGATGTTGTCTTTCTGTTTGGAGAAAACTTGAACAATAGCCCTGTAACATGGGGTGGAGATTATAAAGATGAAGTTGCTGATTTAGCTCCAAGTTTAGAAAGTGAATATCATGTAAACAGACTTTATGAGCGTGAAGGAACATACAATTCTGATACTGTTCGTGATGCAATTAATAATGGTCTGGCAATTATCAATCATATGGGACATTCAAACGAGAATATTGTTTTCGGACAGACTTCAAGCTATGTGAATACCTATACAAATACTAATTACGGCTTTGCCTATACCCAAGGCTGCTATCCTGCTGCTTTTGACGAATTGACCAGTTTGAGTAATGAGAGTATAGCAGAAAATCTGGTTATATCCGAGCATGGTCTTTATGCTTTTATCGGTAATACACGGTATGGCTGGTATAGTCCGGGAAATACTAATGGACCTTCACAATTTTACGATATAGCTTTTTTTGAAGCCATGTTTAATGATAATATGCGTCAACTTGGGAAATCCCTATCACAATCCCGGGCTGAACTTGTTAATATGGCATTGGCAGATGGTGTGATGCGCTGGGTACATTATGAACTGGTAATTCTAGGAGATCCTTCCGTTGAAGTAAAATATGCCAATGGTTCTTTTCCGTATGTTCATCCTGTGAGTGTTATGTATGATGACTCATTATATGGTGATGATGATAATACTCCAAATCCCGGTGAACAGATCGAAGTATTTATAGAGTTAGAAAATATGGAAGGCTGGGCAGATGCTGAAGATGTCACAGCTTCTATTACCTTTGAAGATAACACAATTGAGGTTATAAATGGCATAGCCAGCTTTGGAGATATTCCTGTTGGAAGTTCCATAACAGGTCCTTCATTTATTATTCAAGCTCCCCAAGACTGTAATTATGATACTTATCTGTACACATTATATATTACTGCTCCTGTAAGTGGCGGGGGGTTATTTGAAATGGATTATGCAATGGAATTTGAAGTATCTTTATTTCAGCAGAACTGGCCCTGGTCAGCCAGTAATCAAGTATTCTCAAACCCAATTATTTGTGATTTCAATAATGATGAGATAAAGGAAATCATGATCATTGATGCTGGTTCAAATATTAATCTCTTACAGCCTGATGCACAAATGGTAAGTGGATTCCCTTGGACAGGCGATGCAAATATCTGGAAGAGTACAGCTTATGGAGACATGAATGATGATGGCTCTGAAGAAATAGTTATAGCAGACAGAGCTGGAAATATCTTTGCATTAGATAATACCGGTTCTCAGATATTCAGTTGTTCAATTGAGGCTCAAAATCTGCTTACTCCAATGATTTCAGATGTGAATGGTGATGGAGAAATGGATGTTGTTACATTTGACCTGGATAATAAACTCTCAGTATTTGATAATAGTGGAAACATCCTGCCAAATTTCCCGGTAGAACTGCCTAATACTCTTTTCTGTGATATGGCTTCTGCTGATCTTAATGAGAATGGTAAAAGTGAAATCTTGATCTCAACCCTTGATGGAAACTTATATGCTTATGCTGATGATGGTGAGAATATAAACGGATTTCCTTTAGTGCTGTCTGCTATTGCTGCAACAGCGCCAATTGTACTTGATAACAAAAATATTGTGATCGGAACGGTTGATAACAAATTGTATATAATTAGTCCAACTGGAGAAATTCTTGTTTCAAAAACAATTCCAGCTAAGATAGCAGGTTCTGCAATTGCAGCAGATTTTGATAATAATAATGAACTGGATATTGCTTTCACTACAATTCACGGTGAATTTTACATAATTGATCAAAATGGTACTGATTTACCAGGTTGGCCAGTTGATATTGACAGATTAATTTCAAATCCGCCCTTAGCTGTTGATCTTGATAATGATGATAATGTTGAATTAGTTTGTTTTACGGATCAAAATGATTTTTATGCTTTTAATCTGGATGGAACTGAAGTAGATTTTGCTCCTGTAACAGTTAATATTGGTGCTTATGGTCCTGCAAGTGTAGAGGATATTGATGGTGATGGTGATTTCGATTTCATTTCAGGTACTATCGCTGGTGCTCTAATAATTGACTGCAAACTTCCAAAAGGGCATAAAATTCCATGGTCAACATATCGCGGAAATTACCAGAGAACGGGATTTTACGGTGATAATAAAGTTGTCACTGATGCAGAAGATATTATTGTTATTCCGAAAAATCCAGTTCTTAATCAGAACTATCCAAATCCATTTAACCCCTTAACAAATATTTCGTTCAATTTGCCGGAGGCTAGTAAGGTAGATTTGAATGTTTATAATATTCGCGGTCAGAAAGTACGTGTTCTTGCAAATGCAGAATCCAAAGCGAAAGGAGTGCAGAACATTCAGTGGAATGGTAAAGACGATAACGGTAAAAAAGTAGGATCAGGAATTTATTTTTACAAACTGGATGTAGATAATTCAGTTGTAGATGTAAAGAAATGTATTTTACTTAAATAAGTTTGAAAATATAATAAACGGGTGGTTTTCCACCCGTTTATTGTTTGACAGATAAGAAAAATATCGAAAAATCAATTTTATGAATATTGATAAATTGCTGCAGTTTCTGAAAGATAAAAAGAATATTCTGTTTTTTAATAGACTTCAGGCATTACCGAAAATTACCATAAACGATACGCAAAAGTTTATTTCAGAAAATCAGGATAAACCAATTAAAGAGATGCTTAGTCAGATTAAATTGCAAAAACGGAATATTAAAAAAATACCAATTGCCGGAGAAATTCTTTTTACTCAGCTGGGAGCACAACAAGCCAGCTCATGTGAGCTGGCAAAGTATCATGAATTAAAGTTCAAAGACTATAATATAATTGCTGATCTATGCTGTGGTATTGGAATTGATCTTATGCATATCGCCAAGGATAAAGAACAAGTATATGCAGTTGATCTTGATGCAGATACATTAAGAATTGCTGAATTCAATTGTAAAAATAGGGATCTAAATAATATTAATTTCAAATTAGGTAGCGCAGAAGAATTTGACCAGCAGGTTGAGGCAATATTTATTGATCCGGATAGACGGATGGATAGTAATCGCAGGATCAATCCTGAAGAATATTCTCCGCCTTTCCATAAGATTATGGAACTTCGTAAAATTACCCCGAATATTGCTGTAAAATTATCTCCAGCCATTGATTATAAGAAACTGATATTACCTGTTGACTCAACCTTAGAATTTATTTCTGAAGATGGAGTATTGAAAGAAATATTACTGTGTATGGGTAAACTTTCCAACGAAAATTGTTCTAGAAAGGCAATACTCTTACCTTCCAATATGACTTTACAAAATTCTGATGAGAAGATTAAAGTTAGTGAAATTAAAAAATATTTATTTGAGCCTGATGCGGCTATCATCAGAGCAGGATTGGTCCAGGAGTTAGGCTTGATAATAAATTATAATCTAATAGATACTAAACTTGCCTTATTAACTGGTTCAAAGGTAACTCATATTAAGTTTGGCAAATTGTATGAGGTTGAATTGATAATCAATTACGATTTGAAAAAGGTGAGAAAATATGTTCGTGATAATGAGATTGGAGAGTTGATAATTAAGACAAGGGGATTCCCGGAATCAGTAGAGAAATTTAGGAAGAAGATAAAACTTAAAGGGAAAAGATCAGTTATAATGTTCATATTGAGAAAAGGAAATGAACATATTATTGTATTCTCGCAAGTTAATAAATAAAAATCACTTGCAAATTTTTAAAGTATATAGAAATTGTAATTTAAACAATATAAGGAAGTAAAATATGAAGGGAACTGTAAAATGGTTTAATGAAGGGAAAGGTTTTGGTTTTATTATTACAGATGAAGGAAAAGAATTTTTCGTTCACTGGAAATCAATAGTTACAGCATCAGAATTGGGAAGAAAAACTCTTATTCCGGATGAAGAAGTTGAATTTGACACAATTGAAACTGATAGAGGAATTCAAGCGATCAATGTTATCAGAGTAAATCCCTGATTTGGTAATTGTAAATATTTGCGGCGCAAAAGCGTCGCTTTTTTTATGAATAACTATTTACCTATATCTAAGAATGATTTGAAAGAAAGAGGATGGGATCAGCTTGATATCATTATAATAACAGGTGATGCTTATGTTGATCATCCCAGTTTTGGTCCCGTGATCGTTGCCAGATCACTGGAAGCAGAAGGTTATAAAGTAGGAATTATTTCACAACCTGACTGGCAGAATGATAAGGATTTTAAGAAACTTGGTCGTCCCAGACTTTTCTTTGGTGTCTCTTCCGGGAATATGGATTCAATGATAAATCATTATACTGCAATGCGTAAAATACGTTCGGAAGATGCATATTCACCAGGTGGGAAGAGCGGTTTACGTCCCAATAGAGCAGCAGTTGTTTATACTCAGAAAGTAAGATCAATCTTTAAAGGTACACCTGTTATTTTGGGTGGAGTTGAAGCCAGTATGCGCAGGTTACCTCATTACGATTATTGGAGTGATAACTTAAGGAATTCCATTATTTTCGATTCCAGAGCTGATTTGCTTGTTTATGGGATGGGTGAGAGGACTATTAATACGATAGCTAAAAGATTGGCTGATGGGGAAGAGATAAAGGAGCTGAAGAATATTCGTGGGACAGTGGTAATAGGTAAAGAGATTGACGATGCTGTAATTTTACCTGAATTTTCTTCTGATCTATCTAAAAAAGATTTTCATGAAATGCGCCTAAAATTCTGGGAAAATTTTCGGGATAAAGTGCTCATTCAGAAATTTGGGAAAAGCTTTCTTATTCATAATCCTCCTGCGAAACCTCTTACTACAAAAGAACTTGATAAAGTTTATGATCTTGAATTTACACGCCAACCGCATCCCACATATAATGGCAAGAAGATACCTGCTTTCACTCAGATCAAAGACTCTGTGACAGCCCACAGAGGATGTTTTGGCGGCTGTCATTTTTGTGCAATTGGCTCTCATCAGGGTAAAACTATCCGATCTCGCAGTATTGATTCTATAAGAAAAGAGATTATGACTATTGCCTCTGATAAAAATTTCAATGGTACGATAAGTGATATTGGCGGACCTTCAGCAAATATGTATGGAATGAGCTGCAAACTGGGGATCAGTGAAACATGTAAGAGAACTTCCTGTCTATTCCCGGAAATTTGTCCTCACTTGAATAGTTCACATCTTGAGCAGAAAAAACTATTGAATGAAGTTCGTAAATTAAAAAATATTAAACATTCCTTTATCTCTTCAGGGCTAAGATTCGATCTGGCCTTGAAAGATATTGATTATATTAAGGTCGTAGCTAAATATCATACAAGTGGACTTTTAAAATTAGCACCAGAGCATATTAGTCCTGAAGTTTTAAAGTATATGTACAAACCTTCGGTTGATCTTTATGAGAGATTCCATGAGATATATAGCTCATATTGTGAGAAGATAGGTAAAAAACAGTTTATCATTCCTTACATCATTGTAGGGCATCCCGGTTCGAGCCTAAAGGAGACAATAAAACTTGCAGTTTATTTGAAAAAAAAGGGGATTAAGTTGAAACAGATACAGCAATTTACTCCAACCCCGATGACACAAAGTACAATGATGTATTATACCGGATTCAATCTTGATGGGAACAATATCCATATTCCCAGAGGTAGAGAAGTCAGGCTTCAGAAAGCGCTTGTGCAATGGTTTGTTCCGCAAAATAAAAAACTGATTATTGAAGCTTTGAAGAATGCCGGCAGAAAAGATCTGATAGATTTTTTCTTAGACAATCCACGACCAATAAAGCCTAACATTCGTAAAAGAAAGAGATAAAAAATAGCGCAAATAACCCACATTAGAAAATTTTGCAAACAAATATGTTTGAAAAAAATACTTGCAAAGAAAAAAGCTTTTATTTAAATAAATTTCAAATAAAAAAAATTGATACAAAGTTTTAATTTTTACAATAAATTTTTACAGGAGCTTCTAAACAATATTAATATCTTCATTATCTTTGTAAAAAAAATTATAAGGTGGTTATTTATGGTAAAGCGTATTACACTAATCGGAATGATGATCTTCATATTTATTGGAATGAAAGCAGTAAATTTAAAACAGAAAAATATTGAAAAAGCCCGTGATGGACGGCACATTATTATTGCACCAGAAGAGTTTTTGACTCAGGCACATCAATTGGCAGATTTCTATCGGAATGAATTTCAAATTGTACGCATAGTAGTAGAGCAACAGGACATATTCGACGAAATGAGTGGAGGTACTGAAGATCCGGTAGCTATAAGAGAATATCTTGTTGAATTTTTCGATGATCCTTCGATTTGGATGAATAGCTCTGTTCTTTTGATAGGAAGTGGTACAGAAGACTGGAATACTCCCAGTGATAAAAACCGGATAGTTATAATGGGATATACTGATGATGACTTTGTGATGCTGGATGCAGATAACTATCCAGATATACCTATCGGTAGATTTCCTGCACAGAATATTGAACAATTAGAACTTATTATCAATAGGAATATTCAATATATCTCAAATCCTACACTTGATTGGTGGCGAAATAAGATGCTCATTGTTACAGATGATGAGTATAAAGGAGAACATTTAGAGGGATTAACTCCTACAAGTGGTCTAAATCATACAGCCAAGGCTCAAGAATTAACAGAGGTATTATCTGATGCAGTATGGATAGATCGTGTATTGGGTATAGAATATGAAATGGATGCCAATGGAAATAAACCAGAAGCATCTCAAGATATAATTTATAATGTTAATGAAGGTAGGTTAATCTGGCATTATATTGGTCATGGGAATGAAGACCTGTTAGGTGATGAAGATTATTTTAGAGCTTCTACACAACTTCAATTATTGCAAAATCCAGATCATCTTCCTCTCTTTACGGCAGCTTCAAGTAGGGTTGGAGATTTCAGCTCTTTGGAGTTTGATTGTATGGCAGAACAATTTCTAACTTATGAGGATGGTGGAACAATTGCTGCTATTACACCTCGTTTGCCAGCCTCTGGAGGTTCTAGTTGCGTTTTATTTCTTGCTTTTTATCAAAATATTATTAATGAATATCAAAATTTAGGTACAGCTTTTCTTGATGCTAAAATGAATAGCGAAGCAAGTATTTTTAATAGCAAGTTGTATAATATATTAGGGGATCCTTTACTTTTTGTGAATCCTCCACAACGTGATGAAAATATTACAATTACTGGAAATCCTGAGATAATATTTTATAATGATGATATTTCAGTTTTCGGGCAGCTTCCTACCGATGATTATTCTCAATGTGAATTTAAAGCATTTGAATCAGAATATGATTGTTATTATTCAAACACTTTAAATGAATACTTTTACGAAGTAGACTATACACGATTTGGAGAACCATATTTTGAAGAAGAGATTATAGTAACTGGTGATTATTATGAAACTTCATTCACTGTTATACCTAGTGTCCAAACTGGAGAAGAAGCTAGAATGATTAGCTACATTTTTGATGAGGATGGTGATTTTATTCAATATAAATATCCAATAACCATTTCTGATGGGACATATTCACCAGATTTACCAGAATTGTCATCCAGTTTAATTGCATCCAATTACCCAAATCCGTTCAATCCAAGTACCACAATAGCTTATTCTCTTCCAAACGATGGTTTGATTGAACTTAAAGTTTTCAACACTAAAGGACAGCTAGTAAAAACTCTAATAGATGGAGAACAACCTGCGGGATTTTATGAAATTGTGTGGAGTGGTAAAGACGATAATGAAAAAAGTGTATCATCTGGTATCTACTTTTACAAATTAGTAACCAAAGATGAAACAGTAATGAAAAAAATGGTTATATTGAAATAATGTATAAATATCTTGCGAAGGTTGTGAACTTTTCAATTAATCTAGAGAGGGAATTGGTTATCTGGATATTATAAGTAATAATTAAGGGAGTGAAAAATGAAGTTTAGAAATTTAATTTTTGTAGTGATGATAATGATCATATCATCTCAAAGTTACGCCGTTTTTCATAAGATTTCAGAATTACCATTTTATAATTTTGTATCATGGATAGAAATTGATAATGATTTAGCAATTATTGGTGTAGATGAGCCAGAAGGAAATCCAAATTGGAATTTAGGATTTATAGATATTTCAAATCCTGAAGATCCTGTAATTATTGAAGAATATCACGATTTTCATCGGGTTAATAATATTGCTATAAAAGATTCAGTAGCTTTTATAGCAGATGATAATAGTTTGAAATTAATTGATTATAATGATTTAAACAACATTATGATAAATACTTATTATTCTGATACAGGAGTAAATTTTATTGATATTGATAATGATTATGCTGTCTTTGTTTATGATGGCGGATTCACGCTGATCAATGTTTCAAATGCGTTTTCTCCACAAGAAATTATTTTTGTTCCAACAGGTTTCAATATTAGGCGTGCAAAAATCATTGAGAACTCCCTGTATCTTCTGGTTGATGATGGAATAAAAATCTATGATATTAGTCAAATTGATGATCCTTTACTTTTAGGACAATATACTGACGATTTCTTTATTTTAAATTCGTTTGAAATTTATGATAACAAAGCATATATAGCAGGTTGGGAAGGTTTATTTCTTGTAGATATTTCTGACCCAGCAGATCCTCATTTAATAGGTTCCAATCATAATATAGTAACACCCTCAAATATTTCTATTCAAGATGGTATTCTCTATGTTTGTGATTTTTTATATGGATTTTCAATGTTTGATATAGAAGACTTCAATGATCTAGTTTTAATAAACACCTATTCTACACCAAGAGCAACTGTTCATTATGCTACACAAGATGAAATTTTATATCTAATAGATTGGAGTTATGGATTGCAGGTTGTTAATATGGATGAGAATGCAAATCCATATGAGGTTTATCGCTATTTTGATGAGTTTTCTTATGTTGAAGGATTAGAATATACAGATGATTACATTTATTATGCAGATATGTTGGATGGTCTTGGTATTTATGAAAGGACTAATCCAGAAGAACCAATTTATCTCACAGGTGATGAAATGGGTACTAGTATAATCTATGACGATGATATTGTATACTTATCATATCGAACAGGTTCAAGTTTCTCTGTAGGAATCAAGATATACGATGTAAGTATTCCTGAATTTCCTGAATTACTAAATACAATTATGACAGATAATTATCAAACAAGAAAAATTGGAGACTATTTAATATTTAAAAACGGAATTTATTCAATAAAAGTTTTGGATGTATCCAATCCAAATAATCCTACTTATGTTTCTTCAATAATCAATGATTATCATGTAGTTAGCTATCAAATTAAGAATAATTTACTTTTTGCTAATATACATGATTCATATGATAACATTAATGGAATCGAGATTTATGATATAAGTGATATAACAAATCCTGAATCAATTAGTTTTATTTCACTAGATTATGAAGTATTTGATCTTAATATATTCGAGGATGTGCTTTATGCTGGTTATTACAATTTAGGTTGGTATGGTTCTGCAAGTGGATATTTCATTATAGATTTCTCTAATCCATTAAATCCAATTGTTGTAAATGAATTCTATGTACATTCACTTAATAATCGTGGAGTTGGATTTGGATCTTTATGCTGTAATCTTTCAGGGACTGATTTGGTTATTGCGGATAATCGAAGTAATAGAATTCTAACTTATGATGCTACGGACATTACTAATCCTATTTTACAGGATGAATTTAGATGGAATCTTCAAACAAGTTCGATTGATTTTGATGGTGAAAATCTAATTCTAAATAATTGGGTAAATGGCATAACAGAGTTAGATTGGAACCAGTTTTTATCTGTTAATGAACTTCCTATTATTAATAAAGATATTTTTCTCACCAATTTTCCAAATCCCTTCAATCCAGAAACAAAAATATCATTCAGCGTAACACAAAACTCCGATTTTGTGAATCTTGATATCTACAACATCAGAGGACAAAAGGTGGATCAATTAGAAATTACGAATTATGAATTAGGAATAAATGAAGTAACTTGGGATGCTAAAAAATTTGCATCAGGGATTTATATGTATCAACTGAAAGTAGATGGCAAAGCAATTGCCAGTAAGAAGTGTTTATTGTTGAAGTAACCCTTACCTAACATCTCCCTGAAGGAGAGGAATAAGAAGCATTAGTTTCGTCATTCTGACGTGTCTCGCACGTTGTTCTCCATAGGAGAATCAAAAAATACTAAGTTCTTCCTGACTTTTCGTTAAGTGTTTCAGCAAGAAGACTTCTCCAGCCTTCGTTATAAACTATGGCTTGGCAGGCAGAGTGACAGAACATTATTACATTATTAAAAAAAACTTGCCTATAATATCTCAAAATTTAAGTTAACACGAAAATAAAAACATTGGAGGTTGTGAGATGAGAGTTCACAATTTTAGTGCAGGACCAGCTGTTTTACCGGAAGAAGTATTAAAAGGTATTCAGAAGAATTTATTGGATTATAAAGGTAATGGGCTATCAGTTTTAGAGATGAGTCACAGATCAAAAGAGTATATGGAGATCATTGAAGGCGCAAGTGCCAGATTGCTTAAACTAATGGGATTAGGAGATGATTACATTGCGATGTTCCTACAAGGTGGAGCAAGTACCCAATTCTATATGATCCCACTCAATTTCTGTGCTGATGATAAAGTTGCAAACTACATTAATACAGGTGCATGGAGTTCAAAAGCAATTAAAGAAGTAAAAATATTAGGAAAGAAATTACACATTGCTGCTTCATCTGAAGATAAAGATTTTACATACATTCCTAAAGAATGGAAACTTTCTGAAAATCCTGCTTATCTTCATATAACAACAAATAACACAATTCGTGGAACAGAATGGAAGATAGACCCGGACGTTCCTGCCGGCGTTCCATTAATTGCGGATATGTCTTCTAACTTCTTGAGTAAACCACTTGATTTCAGCAAATATGATCTCATTTATGGTGGAGCTCAAAAAAATATCGGACCAGCCGGAGCTACATTTGTTGTAGTTAAAAAATCTATGTTGGAGAAGATCAATCCCGGTCTTTCTACAATGATGGATTACAACACTCATGCCAGCAAAGGATCTATGTTCAATACTCCTCCTACATTCGCTATTTATGTGATAGGTGAAGTTCTTAAATGGATCGAAGGAAATGGCGGTCTAACAGGAATGCAGAAGATCAACGAAGAAAAAGCTGCATATATTTATGATGTTATCGATAATTCTGATTTTTATAGAGGAACAGTTGTTAAAGAAGATCGCTCATTTATGAATATCCCTTTCCGTCTTCCAACAGAAGAATTGGAAAAGAAATTCATCGCAGAATCTACTGCTAATAAAATGTTGAATTTGAAAGGACATAGAAGTGTTGGCGGCTGCCGAGCTTCAGTTTATAATTCACTGCCAATGGAATCAGCAAAAGCTCTTGCAAAATTCATGGTTGATTTCGAAAAAACAAATAAGTAGTAAAAAATAAATAATATTATGCGGGTTTTCCAATAAATTTCGGGAATCCCGCATTTATTTATGAAAGATAAAATAATACCTGAAAAGCAGCAATCAATAGATCTTTCAAATCTTAGATTGATCCATCTTGCCTTTTTTACAGCATTTGCAATAACGATCTATGTAGTAGAAAGCTTTATCCCTAAACCTTTTCCATTTTTGAAATTAGGTCTGGCTAATATTGTTGTCCTATTACTGCTTGTTTCCGGAAATTTCCGCTATGCACTTGTTGTGATAATTGGGAAAACAGTAGCTGGTGGTTTTATTAGTGGTTTATTTCTTAGTCCAACTACACTTCTTTCCATTAGTGGAAGCTTATGTTCACTTTGTGTAATGGCAATAGTATTAAAAAGCAAAGCTCGTTTCAGTCTTTTAGGGATAAGTATACTGGGAGCAGTTACACATAATCTTGTTCAAATAGTGGTTGTGCGGTTGATCCTTATAAAAGAAAATACAATATTTTATTTGACGCCCCTCTTGATTTTTATGGGAATAGCTACAGGAATTTTAATAGGATATATAGCTAAATTAATTTTAAATAGGATAAATGGAGATTATGAAAAAAGAAGTAATTAAATTCCTGTTCATTTTTATTGCGATCATTGTTTTATTTCTGGGAATTGGGTTTGGTCTATTTAAATATTACAGTAAAGAATTGCCGCCCCTTTCTGAATTACAAAGTTATGAGATGAAAGTAGGTTCAGAAGTTTATGATCGTAATGATAACTTGATACATATTTTCTATGTTGAGAAAAGGCAATTAACTCATCTGAAAGAACTGCCTGAATATCTGCCAAATGGAATAATTGCCGTTGAGGATAAAAATTTTTACAAACATTGGGGGATGGATCAACTAGGTCTTATCCGAGCAATTATAGTTGATATTGCGAAAGGCGATTTCTCTCAGGGAGCAAGTACAATAACGCAACAGCTTGCCAGGAATATGTTTCTCTCACTTGATAAACAACTTCCCCGCAAGATCAAAGAACTGATCCTTGCCATCCGGATCGAAAAGAACTTCTCTAAAGATGAAATATTAGAAATGTATTTGAATAAATCTCCCTTTGGTCCCGGACTATACGGCATAGAAGTTGGCTCAAAAAAGTATTTTGGTAAAGAAGCTAAATATCTTACAATTCCGGAGGCGGCTCTGTTGATTGGGATGCCTCAGCTGCCCAGTGCTTACTATCCATTCCGTCATCCTGAACGTGCTATTAAACGAAGAAATATTGTACTACGGCGTATGTTTGAAGAAAAGGTTATTGGCGAAGAACAATATAAAGAAGCTGTTGAAACAGAATTAGTATTATTTGAGCCAACAGGGAACTTTGGAGCTAAAGATTATTTCATAGAATATATCCGCAGAAGGCTTGAACGTGAATTCGGAACAACACAACTTTTTGCTGGTGGACTTAAAATATATACTACCCTGGATATGGAACTTCAGGAATATGCTGATTCCGTATTGAACATGAATTTGAGAAAGTTCGAGAATAAAAATGATTATGAATTCAAATATGATGATTTTCCAGCTGATACGATTAATATTGTAACTCCATATGTTCAGGGAGGAGTATTTTCAATAGAACCAGAAACTGGTTTTGTACGTGTAATGATAGGCGGAAGAAATTTTAATCATAGTAAACTGAATCGGGTAATGCAATCTATACGGCAACCAGGTTCTTCCTTCAAACCCATATTATATTCTACTGCTGTAGTAAACGGCTATACCCCAGCTACAATAATTGAGGATGAATCGTTTTCATTCATTCAAAGTGACACACTCTTCTGGAGTCCGAAAAACTATTCAAGTAGAAATTTTGGTTATACCCGTTTACGTACCGGGTTAAAAAAATCAAGAAATGTTTTTGCTGCAAAAACAATTTATGATATAGGTCCTCGTAAGGTAATGGAATTTGCAGAACGATTTGGGCTCACAACTCCTGTCTATCCTTTCTACACTTTAGCAGTTGGCAGTATGGAAGTACATCCATATGAATTGATCAGTGCCTATACTACATTCCCAAATGGTGGAGAAAGGGTTAAACCGATATTTGTTCGAAGAGTTGAAGATAAATACGGTAAAATTTTGAAATCTAATGAACCGGAAAAGATCCGAGTGATAAGTGAACAAACAGCATATATAATGGCTAGTTTAATGAAATCAGTTTGTGAAGACGGAACGGGAGTAGGTATCCGCTGGCAATCCGGCTATGAGACGCTTGGCTCTATAAGCTATAAATGGAATGCAGCCGGAAAAACTGGTACTACAGATGATTTTCGGGATGCCTGGTTCATTGGGTATAATAAAAAATTAGTAACAGGTATCTGGGTTGGCTTTGATGATAACTCAAGTTTGGGGCAAAGTCAGTCTGGCGCTACAGCTGCTCTACCATCCTGGCCTTATATAATGAAGAAAGCAGTATATCTTGATTCACCCAAGAACAGTAAGGGAGATCCAATCGTAAACGGAGATGAGCTGCAGTTTAAAAAACCAGAAGGCATAATTACGGTAGAAATATCTAAAGAAACCGGCTTGCTTCCTAAAAATGATTATGAAGAAACAATGCAGGAAGTATTCATTGCAGGAACGGAACCGACACCTCTTAGTGATAGCTTGAACTATAATTTCTACCCGACTTTTTATCGTGAACATGACATGGATTCACTGGTTGTTGACTTGGGTGGAAAAGCTTATATTTGGCCGGATTCCATAATTTATGAACCAACTTATCCTGATACTGCCCGACCTGATTATATGGTGATGGCTCCCAGGCATGAACCCGATCCGATAGATTTACGGGGAGCTTTGGTCGTACAGGGTAAAAAGATCATCACACGACCTGATAGTTTACTCTGGAAGGGACCAAATTGGCTAAATCCATACACTGAACCTGAAAATATTATTGATAAATTAATCGACTCATTGATCAAGGTGGTACAGTGATCCTAAAGTTACTATATGCTTTTACTATAGCCTTTTTTTTCGTATATATATTCTATTTGAGAATTTTTTTTAATGGTTTAAAAGACAGGAATATTAATTTCTCACATTCTAAACCTTTTGTGTCGGTTATCATTGCTGCTAGAAATGAAGAACAAAACATAGCTAGATTGCTTACAGCATTAGAAAATCAGTCATATCCATTTGATCAATACAATATCATCATTGCAAATGATGGATCCACAGATGGAACCGTATCTATAGTTAAGCAGTTTTCAAAGAAATGGAATAATATTAAATTATTGAAGGTAACAGGAAGAGAGAATGTGATATCTCCCAAAAAAAATGCTCTATCACAAGCTATCGAAATATCGGAAGGAGAAATTATACTTTTAACTGATGCTGACTGTTTGGTGGGGAAACACTGGATTGAATCAATGGCTGCCTGCTTTAAAGATAGTGATATGATAATTGGATTTTCTAGAACTCAACTCAAGGATTGGAGAAGATCAAAATTCATAAGAAAATTTGAACATTTTGACTTTCTGGCAATGTTTTATGCTGCCGCAGGTGCAATTTCATCAGGGAAATATTTTTCTTGTTCAGGACAAAACATTGCCTATAAGAAAGAAGCATTTATTAAGGTTGGAGGTTTCAAGAAAATCAATCATCTGATCTCAGGTGATGATGTAAATCTAATGCAGTTATTCCGAAGGAACAAAATGAAGATCAAATTTTCTTTTAATGATCATAGTTATGTTTATACAAGACCTATAGTAAATATTGGTAAATTTTTAAGTCAGAGGAGCAGATGGACTTCAAACATGAAATGGCAGATTCTGTTAAATCCGGAATTTTTCGTTTATTTAACTAGTGTTTTTTTTATTACTTTTTTACCAATAGTTCTTCTGTTTATTTTCTGGCAACTTGGAATTGGGATACTCTTACTAAGAGTGATATTGGAATTAATTTTCTTGAAATATGGGTATGAGGTTTTTGGAGAAGATAAAAAAAAGTTGATGTTTTATCCTGTTTGGTTTTTACTACAACCCTTTTATATAATTGCTGTTGCATTAATGGGCGGGCTAAATATTTTTTCTTGGAAAAAGTAATAAATTGGAGGTTATGATGAGTATATTTAAAAAAGTTTCACTAATTGTTTTATGCGTTTCTTTTCTCACGGCACTTGTAGCTCAAGATGATTTCAAAACATGGAAATTGCAGCAAAAGACAGAAATGAAGAAATTTATAAGTGAACAGGATAAAGCTTTTGCAGCTTTCCTGAAAATGAATTGGAAAAACTTTGAAACATTTAAGGAAAATGTTAATGATACTATACCAAAACCTGAAACTATACCGGAAGTTGAACCGAGAAAGATCGAAGAGTTAGAAGTTTCAAATATAATTAAAGAGATTATAGTTCCTCCTAAAATGTTTGTAGAAGAGAAGGAAAAAAAAGACAGCATGGTCAGGGTTGAGCTAACAGATGATCCTCGTGTTACAATTAATTATCTTGGTCTACCGTTAGAGTTGAATTATCAACCTCAAGTAGATATTCAATTAAAGGAACCGATCGATGAAAAGAGTATTGCCGATTTCTGGTATTCTATCAGCAATGTTGATCATACCACTTTTTTCTCACAGATAAATGATTATCGAGAGCAGTTAAAGCTAAATGATTGGGGTTATTGCTTACTCCTGAATGACGTAACTAAACAAGTCTCGGGAGATTCACAAAATCTTTCCAGACTACTACTCTGGTTTATGCTCACTAAATCGGGATATGAAGCAAAAGTTGGATTTGCCCAGAACAATGTCTACCTGCTGCTTCCCTGTAAAAACACTATTTATGGTGTATCATACGTGATTATTGATGATAAAAGATTTTATACTTTATCATTTGATACGAAAGAACAAATTAAAATTTCCATTAATACATATGATGGAAAATATCCAGATGCTGATGATCTGATTGATCTCAGTGTAAAAGATACACCAAAAGTTAAAAGTACATTAATTGAGAAAGAACTTAAATTCAAATATGAAGATCAGGATTATACTATTCCTGTTACATACAATCAGACAACAGCAGAATATTTTAAGAATTATCCGCAAACAGATCTGGAAGTATATTTCAAAGCTCCGCTTTCTGAAGAAGCTACTTATTCACTCACTTTAGGATTAAAACCTATCCTTGAAGGTAGAACTGAAGCTGATGCAGCAAATGTGCTACTCAGATTCGTCCAAACTGCTTTCCAATATAAAACTGATGGAGATCAATTTGGCGGTGAAAAGAGCTTGTTCTCGGATGAAACACTCTTTTATCCATATTCTGATTGCGAAGATAGATCGATCATATTTGCTTACCTGATAAGTCATATATTAGATCTAAATGTTATTGGATTGGATTACCCGGGGCATATTTCAACAGCAGTTCTATTTCAGCATAATCTAATTGGTGATAAAGTTAAATACAATTCTAAGAATTATGTAATCTGTGATCCAACCTATATCAATGCAAATATTGGCATGGAAATGCCGAAATTTAAAGATATAGAACCAAAGATAATAGATTTTCAAAAGTAAAATGGATCTGGTTTGAAATTCGTAATTTTTGATGATGCTTTCCGCAGTAATTTTTTCCCGATCACATTAACACGATCTACCGGCGATCTAAGGATTGGCATCCTCAAATTGCGTCAGAGGATCTTAAATTACTTTTCAGTTTTAGAAACTAATATCATTATATCATCAACTCTTGAAGAAATCTATAAAGAGAGACATATAAACTGGAACGTGAATACACTCACAAACGAGGAAACGATCTTTATTAATAGCAGGATCAAAATAAATGAAACATTTAAAAATGCAATTATGACTTTGAAAACTAATGAATGTTTAGTAAATGAAGATACAATTCTTGCAGCAAAATGTATACCTGCATCAAAAAATAATAGTTCTGAAAACATCAATGAACTTTTTGGGAATTTAAAGATAATTAATGAACCAAAACTAGAATGCTGGGAATTTTTGTGGGATCTTTTAAAAGCAAATTCAGAGTATATCACACGTGATTTCAATGATGTGTTTTATGATAAGGATAACTATTTTGAAACAGAATTAGGAACTACTGTGATTAATCCCTATAACGTTTGGATCGGTGATGGTGTTACACTAAAACATGGAGTTATAATTGACGCAACTGATGGACCGGTTATTCTGGATGAGAATTCAACAATAATGTCGAATACTGTCGTTATCGGCCCGGTATATATAGGTAAAGGATCAACAATAAAAATTGGGGCGAAGATATACAAGGGAACTTCTATTGGCCCAGTTTGCAAAGTTGGGGGAGAAGTTGAAGAGACGATTTTTCAAGGCTACTCCAATAAACAGTATGATGGGTATCTTGGTCATAGTTATCTGGGTGAATGGGTAGATCTAGGAGCTAATACAAATAATTGTGCTCTAAATAATAATTATAAAACTGCGTCAGTATACTTCTATCCTCAAGCTGATTTTATTGATACACAGAATAAATTTATTGGTACGTTTATTGGAGATCATTCAAAAACCGGTGTAAATTCAACTATCAATGCAGGTACTGTCATCGGAATTGGATGTGATCTAGATGGATCGGAGTTAATCAATAAAAATATTCCATCTTTTAAATATGTAACAGGATTAAAAGCAGGAGATTATTTATTAGATAAGTTCATTGAGATTGCTGAGCTTGTGAAAAAAAGAGGAGATCTCACATTTTCCGGATCAGAAAAAGAACTTTACAGCATGATCCATAAACAGGTTTTTGACAATTGATATGGATGAATTAAATAATACTGGAGCAATAATGCAAGATTATATAAAAGTAGTTTTCCGTACTAGAAGAGAAGGCTACTACTTAAATGAAAAAGAATATCCAATACAACCTGAAATGAATGTTATCGTCAAAGTTGAGCGTGGTGAAGATATCGCAAATATTGTTAACTGTGCCGTTGAATGGGATAAAATAGATAAGAAACCGGATATTTCTGAAATTTCATCAATTAAACGAATCGCAACTGAAGCTGATGATAAACAGTTGGAAATTGTAAAAACAAAAGAAGAAGAAACTAAGAAAAAATTTCTTGAGATGCTGAAAACTCAGTCATTCACAATGAAACTTCTGCAAACCATTTATCAACTTGATGGTAATAAACTTACATTTTTCTTTTCAGCTGACGGCAGAATAGATTTCAGAGATTTTGTCAGAGAACTTGCCTCAGAATTTAAAACGAGAATTGAATTACATCAAACATCAGGTCGCGAAGATGCCAGGAGATTAGGTGGACTGGGCATGTGTGGAAAAACATATTGCTGTGTAAGTTTCTTAAGAAAGTTTAATCAAGTAACAATTCAGATGGCAAAAGATCAAAATTTACTTAGTAACCTTTCGAAAATCTCCGGACCATGCGGAAGATTGTTATGCTGTTTACATTACGAAGAAGATTATTATTTAAAAAAATCAGAAGATTTTCCTGAATTAGGTGAAGTTATTCATTATAAAGAAAAGAAAATGTATGTAGAGAAGAATGATTATTATAATAATCGCATTAATCTTATTGCAGATGATAGAGAACGCTATATACTAACATTGGAAGAATTTAAAAATATTAGAAAACAAAATAATGGCAAAACAAGTTCTTGAGCTCTTACCTGAAGAATTAATTCAAAGTATACTTGATCTAGGAGAGAAAAAGTTTCGGGCAAAACAAATCCTGAATTGGATATATTTAAAAAAAATTACAAATTTTGCTGAGATGACATCTCTTTCCGAAACACTCAGATTAAAACTTCAGAATCAATTTTATACTACACTTCCCACCGTAATTCAAAGATCAATCTCAATTGATGGGACAAAAAAATACTTACTTTCTTTATCAGATGAAAGTAAAATTGAGATGGTACTAATTCCTAATGGAAAGAAAAATACACTTTGTATTTCTTCTCAAGTTGGATGTGCAAGAAATTGTCAATTTTGTGCTACTGCTAAGTTAGGTTTAAAGCGTAACTTAGAGACTTACGAGATCACCTCGCAGGTTTTTCTTGCAATTCAGGAGCTGGGTGAGGATAAACTAACAAATATAGTTTTCATGGGAATGGGTGAACCTCTAGATAATTTTGATAATGTAATTAAGGCAATAAGGATCCTGCAGGATGATCTTTGTTTTAATTTCAGTCCCAGAAGGATCACTTTATCTACTTCTGGAGTAATTCCCCAAATAGCTAAACTTGCTGATACTGGAATAAAAATGAAATTGGCAGTCTCTTTGAATTCAGCAATTCAGACTAAAAGAGAAATAATTATGCCGATCAGTACAACATATTCTATATCAGAACTTAAAAAAACCTTGATAGATTTTAGAAGAAAAACTAGTTATCGAATAACGTTCGAATATGTGATGATAAAAGATTTTAATATTGGAAATGAAGATGTAAAAGCATTATTGAGGTTTTTGGGAGATATTTCTTGTAAATTGAATGTCATCAAGTGGAATGAGGTTGATGATCTTCCATACAAAACACCTTCTGATAAAGAGATCGAAAAATTTATAAATTCAATGAGTGTACTTAGTTCTGCCATAACTTACAGAAAAAGCCGAGGAGCGGATATTGATGCCGCTTGTGGTCAATTAGCAGCAAAGTATATTCATAATGTTAAGGAGTAATCATGAAGAATATTGATCTAAGTAAAATTGCTAAGATGATCGATCATACTGAGTTGAAAGCCAGTTCGGGAGAAAAAAAGATCAAACAGTTATGTAATGAGGCCAAACAATTTGGATTCATTTCTGTTTGTGTGAATCCAGCCTATGTAAAATATTCCAAAGAACAATTGGAAGGAAGCGATGTGATCGTTTGTAGTGTTATCGGTTTTCCACTGGGAATGAATACGAGTGAGATAAAAGCATCAGAAGCCCGGAAAGCTGTTGAGGAAGGGGCATCAGAGATTGATATGGTAATAAATGTAGGTGCTGTGCGAGACGGCAGATTTGATTATGTTCTGGAAGATATCAAACAAGTAGTTCAAGCGAGTTCACCTGCACATGTAAAAGTTATTTTAGAGACATGTTATCTAACTGATGCAGAAATAATAAAAGCGTGTGAACTTGCCGTAGAAGCAGGAGCACATTTTGTAAAAACTTCTACAGGATTTGGTGCATTTGGCGCTTTTGAACATCATGTTAAAATTATGCGTGAAACTGTAGGTCCAGATATTGGTGTGAAAGCTTCGGGTGGCGTTTCAAATTTTAAAGATGCTTTAAGAATGATTAATGCGGGAGCAACCAGACTGGGTACTAGCGCGGGAATAGTTATTCTGGAAGGAGCTAAATTATTAAAATATGCTCCTGATGCCTGGCTTGAACCTGAAATTCCCTGTCATCTCTGTCCTGCCAGAAGTGCAACTATGTCAAAATTACCTAAAGCATTATATCAATATTATAATAAAATGTGTTTAAAATGTGAACATCGTGATAAATACAATAAGTTTTACGATTAGGAGGATTAGAGTATGTACGGATATATGAATAAAATTGTAAAAATAGACCTTAGCACAGGAAAACAGGAAAATATTAAAATAGATGAAAAAATCCGAAGAAATTTCATTGGTGGAAGAGGACTTGGATTAAAACTATACACAGACATTTGCTCAGTTAAAACTAATGCTCTCGATGAAGAGAATGCAATAATATTTATGACAGGTCCTGTAACAGGAATAATTCAGACGGCTGGAAGGTATCAGGTAACTTCCAGATCTCCATTAACAGGAACAATTATTTGTTCGAGTTCAGGTGGATTCTTTGGAGAAAAATTAAAAAAAGCAGGATACGATGGATTAATTATTACAGGAAAATCAGCAAACCCGGTTTATCTAGATATTACGGAAGCTGGAATTGAGATAAAGAATGCAGAAAGTATCTGGGGAAAAGATACACATAAAACTATGGATATTCTTAAAGAAACATTAACATCTAAAATATCTGTTGCCTGTATCGGACCAGCTGGTGAAAATCTGATTCCGTATGCTGCAATTATGAATGACAAGGATAGGGCTGCAGGTCGCGGGGGATTAGGTGCAGTTATGGGTTCAAAGAATCTTAAAGCTCTCGCAGTTTTAGGAAATAAAAATATTTCAGTAAGTGATCCTGAAGAATTGAAAAAAATGATTTCTACTATAAATACCTTAATTGATAAAAATCCGATAACTGGGAAATCTTTACAGTTACTTGGAACTTCTGTCTTGGTAAATGCTATTAATAATAATGGAATGTTTCCAACTAAGAATTTCCAGCAGGGAGTCTTTAATGATGCAAAAGGTATAAGTGGAGAGAAAATTGCCGAAACGCTCTTACAGGGAAGATCTGCTTGTTTCAGGTGCCCGATAGCATGTGGAAGGAGTACTAGGACCGATGATCGAGAAGGTGAAGGTCCTGAATTTGAAACTGTATGGGCATTTGGAGCACAATTGGGAGTTAATGATCTTAAGACGATAACTGAGGCGAATTATACTTGTAATGAATTAGGCTTGGATACAATAACTACAGGGAATACAATTGGATGTGCAATGGAGCTTTACGAGAAAGGTGCTTTCCCGCAAAAACTTGAATGGGGAGATTCTTCCAATCTTGTGAAGTTAGTGGAAGATATTGCTTTTAAAAGAGGTATAGGTAAAGATCTGGCGCTTGGTTCAAAACGATTAGCTGAAAAATATGGAAGACCCGAATTAGCCATGCAGGTTAAGGGAATGGAATTACCAGCTTATGATCCGAGAGGTTCACAGGGACAAGGTTTATCTTATGCTACCTCAAACAGAGGTGGATGTCATATGCAGGCTTATTTAATTTCACCGGAAATACTTGGATCACCGGTTCGTTTGGATAGATTCTCTATTGAAGGTAAGGCGGAATTGGTTGCTCTCTTTCAGGATATATCAGCTGCCGTTGATACTCTGGTACTATGCAGGTTTTTACAATTTGCAGTTAGCATTGATACATTTAAAGATATTCTAAATATTGTAACTGGCTCAGATTTTACAGAAGATGAACTTCTAATGGTTGGAACCAGGATATACAATCTGGAACGAAAATTCAATACTGATGCAGGTTTCGATCGTAAAGATGATATGTTGCCTTCTAGATTCTTGAACGAAGTATTTACAGAAGGTGCTTCTAGAAATAGAGTTGTAAAACTTGATGAAATGCTGGATAGATATTATAAACTACGCGGCTGGGATGAGAATGGAGTTCCAACAGAGGAAACATTAAAAAAACTTGATATTTGAGGATAAATGAAAGTAACTTTAGCTGGGTTCAACATAGATACAAATTTGATTGATAAATTACCGGAAGATACAATTGCCACACCTGAAACTATCTCAGCAGCTTATGCCCGTATAAGCCGTGATCCTAAAGATGTTCCGGAATTGCGTAAGGAAGCAAGAGAACAGGTTAAAAAAGCACGCCGCTCTAATAAAGCAATAGTCTTTGGGATGAGCCATCATTCAGTAGCTGAGCATGCATATTTCAACTTTGATATTCTGCAGATCTCACGTTTGGCTTTGGAAGAACTGGAAGCACGCCGCATCGGGTCTGCCTACACTGAAAAATCTCAACGCTATATTACCCTGAAAGGAGATTGTGTTCTTCCCAAGGAATTCAATGATAGTGACACAAATAAATTTAAAGAACTGGTTGAATTTCAAAATAAGTTCTATCTGGATAATCTTGAGAAATTAGCGCAATATCAGTTTAATAATAATCCAGAACTCGCAGAACAAGCCGAAGAAGCATCTGCTAAAGGTACTTCCGATAAAATGAATAGAGCTAAGAATACAATGGAGGGTTGGGCTAAAGAAGATGCACGTTATGCTCTTAGCCTGGCTACTCAAGCTCAACTCGGCATGTCATTCAATGCCCGTACCCTGGAACATGCCATCCGCACAATGAGATATTCAGAACTCATCGAGTGCAGAGAATTATCGCAAAAACTATATGATACGACCAAAGATGTGGCACCATCACTTATCATTCTTACAGATCCGGATGAATTCCGAAAAGCGTTTAAAACTGAACTGAAGGATGATAACTTCAAGTATACTCGATCTAATCTAAAAAAGTATGTAAAAGAGATGATAGATAAATATTATGGTGAATTGCATGAAGGAATTCCTCAGATCATCACAGAAAAGCATGAAAAACTGATCTTGGAATCCAATGTGGATAGAAATATTGCAACTGCAATTATACACAATAATTCACTGTTATCAATTGAAGATTCATATCGCATTGCTTGTGTAATTCTGTCGGAGGAAGAAAGAGGAAAAAGTTTCTTTGCTGAAATTTTGAAATATGTTTCAGCTTTTGATTCTCTTCCACGTGAATTTGAGTTTACCGGGGAATTAAAATACGAGCTGGTAGTTAGTGCCAGTAATTTTGCTCAACTCAAACGTCATCGTTTAATGACCCTTTTATCGCAAGATTACGATCCCAGTCTGGGAATCACAATTCCACAATCTATAAAGGCAATAAGTGCAGAAAATGAACTTATGGAAGTTTGCCGTAGAAGTGAAGAACTTTTTTCGGAGTTTTTACCTAAATATGGCAATGCTGCTGAATACTGTTTAACCAATGCCCACCGAAGACGAGTGCTGGTTGCTGCTAATCCTCGTGAACTTTATCATTTCTCACGTCTGCGTGAAGATGAACATGCCCAGTGGGACATCAAAGACACTGCTGGTAGAATGATGAACCTGGCAAAACAGGTTGCACCACATTCATTTATTCTCTCAGGTGGGAAAGATCAGTTTGAGAAATTGAGAGAAAAGTAAATAACAATACTTTTTAAGCAGTATAACACTTATACAATTTACTTAATTTTTTATTTACAATTCAATGTATTTAATATTTATCTTCTTTGGGAGAATGGATTATGGATGAAACTGAAATCATGACTACAAATGAAGAGATCGCAAATGCGGTTTTACATGGAGTAGGTTTAGGCTTATCAATTGCCGTGCTTGTTGCTTTAGTCGTATTAGGTCGGATTCATGGGAATATTTTGTACATAGTGAGTTTTAGTGTTTACGGATCTTCATTAATTTTACTGTATCTGTCTTCTACTCTTTATCACAGTTTTCCTCATGGCAAAGTAAAGGACATTTTTGAAATATTTGATCATTCCGCCATTTATCTACTTATAGCAGGAACATATACACCCATTTCTCTGATTGCAGTAAAAGGAAGTTTTGGTTGGACAATGTTTGGTATAATCTGGGGTGTAGCGATCTGCGGAATTTTGTTTAAAGTATTTTGGATTAAAAAATTTGTCGTATTATCAACAGTCTTTTATATGATCATGGGAGTATTCATTGTAAGCGCTATTAAACCAATATTCTCTAACATGAATACAACCAGCATTGTTTTTCTTTTTATCGGAGGTGCTTCCTATTTATTGGGAACAATATTTTTTCTCTGGAGGAAGATAAAGTATCATCATGCTGTCTGGCATCTTTTTGTTTTGGGTGGAAGCATCTGCCATTTTTTTACTATGTTTTTTATGATATCAAAATAGAATTCTAACTTTTAACGTTTATGCAAAAGAATATAACATATAGCATCATACTCGAAAAGATGAGTAAAATAGTTACAAAACATTATGTGTGATCATCCAACTTTCTTTGATATTTTAGCTTCTTTTCATGCTAATGGATTGTGGGGATACATCTCTTCACGATGTTGAAATGAGATTATGTCAGGTTTTACAACAACACCGGCATCGATATTTACCGCCTGTCGAATGGTCTCATTTTTCTGCCAGCTATCATAACCTGCTAATACGGTTGGTAAATGGACAATGAGAGCAGCAGAGATAGACCGCGAGGCACTTTCCCAAAGATAGCTTGGAGTATGATCCACAGCATAATAATCTACCTTTCCCACTTTCAATATAGGATTTTTAAATGTGGTTGGTTTGGCAAAATAGAATCCCATACCTTCATCGCAACTAACGTCGATAATCAAGCAGCCCGGTTTGAGACTAGATATTTCATCTTCAGTAACGAATTGAATTGGATGTTTTGGTTTCTGGAAAGTACCATTCACGATGATTTCGGATTGGCTGATCAGATCAGCCAATGGTTGTTCACTTCCATCATGTTCTACCACCAACATTCGCGGTTCACCTTCATTGCCTTCCCTTATGTGTACATAATGACAATCAAGCACATCCTCCCGCACTTCGTTGTCGGGACGTTGAATACAGATTGTGATATCTCTAAAACCACGAGCTTTTAGAGCGTAGATTGCGCCACGGCTTACCGCACCAAAACTAAAAATGATCACTTTGCGCTGGTTACCGTAATGTCCGTCTATCCCTTTTAAATGAAGGGCATGTAATACTGCACAGTAACCCGCCATTTCGTTATTTTTATAAAAAGTGTGTCGCCCAATATTCCCGTTTGGTCCCCAGACAAACATATCCTCAAAAGCAATTAGAGTCTGCTTACGATCGATCGCAGCCTGAGTGTGTGACCTTTGTTGTACACAATGAGGATAACCCCAGAGGATTCCGCCTTCCTTTAGTTCTTCAAAATCCGCTAAGACTGGTTTGGCAAGGATCACATTCCCAATATCGGCTAGTAGTTCGTGGCGTGTGGCAACACCACCTGATTGATCTGCCATCTCAGAATCGCAAATGCCAAAAGGTGCTCCATATCCCTCTTCAAATATTAACTGACTTCGAATTTGTTCCGAAAGGCGCATCAAGTGTTCCGGATGGATTGGAATTCGATTCTCGTCCTCTTTTCTGGATGTACCAATGACACCAAATTTTAGAATATTCATATAGTTCCCCTTTATCTAGCATACACATACAATTGTGATCATTAATAAGTGTCTACTAAAAAATAAGTTAATTGTTTTATACGATTATGTCATCTATCCACAAAACTATAATCCAAATCGTGCTATTTACGTGCTACATTAAAACTATAATTGAGAAAAAAGTACCTACAAATCTGATAATCCTTAAATTTTTTGACAGGCAACATCTATTAATCTTCTTTGCTTTATGTATATAAGTGATGTGAAAAAGGAGCAGAAGAAATGAATAGAACTATAATCTTTGTTTTAAGCATTATCATCTTAACGAGTTGTGCAATATCGAAATGCGTGCCCGAAGGTAGAAGTAGTGATTCTTTTTCGTTTAAAGAATTAGATTCTGCTCCGAAAGTTTTTGTACCGCCACTTCAATTTCTAGAAGCAAGTGATAAAACAAGACTTGCTTATAGAGAATATATACCCGAAAAGATAGATGCTGTACTCATATTTTATCATGGTGGAGGTGCCTACAGCAAGGCTGGATATCAGTTTATTGGGGACGGGTTGAGCAAACGTTTCAATATCTTGGTAATTACACCGGATATCAGAGGTCATGGTGATTCTGGTGGAGATAGAGGAGATACTCCAAACGTGGAACAGGTCTTTGATGATATTAGTTTATTGATAAATCATATAAAAGAAAAATATCCGCAGAAAAAACTTTTTCTCGGAGGGCATTCTTCCGGTGTAGGATTAGTTTTGAATTATTCCAGTTATAAGAAACGGGAAGAAACCGATGCTTACATTTTCCTTTCTCCTCATCTGGGCTTCCGTTCTGAAACAGAAATAAAAAATAATCCCAACCCTTTTGCTACAGCTAAAACAGAACTTTTTATTAGCAATGCTATGACAGGATCTGATGGTGATTCCCTAGCTGTATTTTTTAATTATTCAGAAGAAATATTACAATCAACTAAGAATATTGCAGCAATTACTGTGAATATGTCAAATGCGATAACTCCTTCTGCTCCAGTAAATCAGATCAAAAAACTGAATATCCCAACAGCAGTTTGGATTGGTGAAAAAGATGAATTATTAAACGCAAATAAAGTAGTGTTTCTTTTCACAAAGTATAATCCTGAAGTTTATACGAACATTGTAAGCGGAGAGAAGCACCTCTCGATTTTGGTAAATGCAGCTGATTATATGGGTCCCTGGATACTAGAAAAAGCGTTAGAAAAGCAACAATGATTTACAATTATAAATTTATTATCTAAGGTAGAAAGTCTTCCTGCAAATTATTTTAGAGGTTAGTAACAGTCAATTGATCTTAAAGATAGAATCGTAGAAGTTGTACTTATCAGCTGTAGGTTAACAACTAAATAAAAAAACGCCCTGTTTCCAGGGCATTTTATATATATATTTTAGGCTACTTCATTAACAGCATTTTCTTTGAAACTTCAGAAGAAGCTGTCTTCATTTTTACAAAGTACATTCCACTTGATGTAGAATTGCCATTATTGTCCTTTCCATTCCAAACAACAGTTGTATTCTGCATGATCTCATTATTAACAATTGTTCTTACAAGCTGACCTTTAATATTGAATATCTTAACTGAAACAGGTTTCAGAA